>ENA-OSEO01000313-OSEO01000313.1-sediment-metagenome-genome-assembly--contig:-NODE-313-length-133846-cov-8.746399_pt1 | contig 133846 bp, 121 predicted proteins | sample MGYA00237883_ERZ534232 | MGnify/ENA metagenome assembly ERZ534232
AAAGAATATAATATAGTGTTTGTTCAGCAACTCACTCTCTACTGATACTTCGGGGCTCTGCCCCGGGGTAGTTCATTATGGAAAAAAAAGATTTAACAAGAAGGAAGTTTGTAAGTACTGTATCAGCGGGTACTCTTGGTGCGGTTGCCTTAAGTGGCATTACCAGTTTTGGTTGTGGCAGCAGTAGTGGCAAGCTGGCTGTTTTAGGGGGCACACCGGTAAGACAAAACAAGAGCTGGCCTGAGTGGCCGTATGTAGACGACAAAATTTTAGAATCTTTGATGGAAACCGGCAAGAGTGGTGTATGGTGCAGGATCCAGGCCGGTTCGAGAGTTCCTGAGCTTGAGAGGGAATTTGCCAGGTTACAGGGTGCTTCAAAATGTGTTGTTGTAGGATCGGGTACCCAGGCTCTTCACACTTCGCTTGAAGCTTTGGGTATTGGTGCCGGAGATGAGGTAATAACATCACCCCTGACAGATCCCGGGACTATAGCAGCCATACTAAGTGCCCGTGCATTACCGGTATTGGCTGATCTTGACAGGGAATCCTTCCAAAACGATCCTGCCGATATTGCCAGAAAGATAAATGAGAACACAAAGGTTATCATGCCTGTTCATATAGCAGGCACACCGTGTGATCTTGAAAGTATCATGGCTCTTGCCGCTAAGCATAACCTTATTGTAATAGAAGATGCCTGTCAGGGGCATATGGCAGAATACCAGGGGAAGAAATTGGGAACTATAGGGAAACTGGGGTGTTTCAGTTTTCAATCCAGTAAGACTATTAACTGCGGTGAAGGGGGTGCTATCATAGGAGATGATGAACAGCTTATGGATATGTGCTATACAGTTCAGAACCATGGTACCAACCGTCAGGGCCGCACGGTCACAATAGGACCGAAATATCGTATGAATGATCTTGAAGCAGCGATTATACTGGGACAGATGGCCGGAGTTGAAGAGCGATTTGCCATGAGGAATGAGAATGCGAACTATTTAACATCCAGGATCAGGGATGTTCCCGGGGTTACTCCCCAGAAACAGTATAGCGGTACAGGCAGGGTACCGTGGTATTTGTATATGATGAGATATCAGAAGGAGCACTTCAATAATGTTGACAGGAGTGTATTTTTAAAGGCTGTCCAGGCCGAGGGAGTATCTATTGTTCCCTATTTGGCTCAGGGCCTTCATAAAGAACCATGGGTAGATCATATTCTGAACCTTGAGGTTTACAAGCGGTTTTTCTCACCTGCAAGGTTAAAACAATACCGTGATCAGGTGGTGTTACCCAATGCCGACAAGGTTACCGGCGAAGAGTTGATGATGATTTGGGGATCCGGCCCTTTGCTGGCAACAAAGGCAGATATGGATGATATTGCTGATGCAATTATTAAAGTTTATGAAAACAGAGACCAGTTACTCTCTGTTTAGAATAGAAAAAATTTGAGTTTTATTGATGACTCTTGTTAAAAGAACGGTAAGTGGTTTTTAAAACCGCTTACCATCTTTGTACAATTTACATTTCACGCTGAACAAATTAATTTTATTCAGCTAATAATCAATCATATGAGAAGATATTATGATTACATCACAAGCTTGGGAGGGAAGAAAAGTTTGAGTTCCGATAGTATGGAAAGAAGTGAATACATGTTATATGCTTTATAGAGGTCGTACCCCCACAGCAACTCAGGATGCGACAGGTATGACAATAAAAAAAATATTGATAAGGCACTGTCACCTTAATTATAAAACATAAAAATGAAGATTTTAACTGATTATATAGCGAGTAAAGTATTGCAAAAAAATTGTTGTCATCTGGTAACTTTTTTTGTGTTATTCATCTTTTCCCTGACCATTTCAGCTAATCCCCGTATTCCTCCACGCCCTAATTTCATCGTTATAGTCAGTGACAACCAATCATATTATGATATAGGTTTCATCGGGGGTGAAGCAGTAACACCGAATCTGGACAGGATGGCGGAGGAAGGAGTTTTTGCAACTAATTTTTATGTTACCAATCCGGCATGTACTCCGTCGCGGGGAAGCATTCTTACCGGCCGTTATCCGCAGCGAAACGGGCTTTATGAAATGATCCGAAACGAGCGAACAAGGGATGGACATAGGTATTCTTCCGAGGAATATGCTTATTCACCGGAAATGACTCTGGGTATGGATTCAAGGGAAATAAACTTCGGGCAGATGTTAAAAGATGCCTGTTATGTCACTGGAGTTGTAGGAAAGTGGGATAGCGGACGCGCTAAACGCTATCTTCCTTTGCAACGCGGATTTGATTTTTTTTTCGGACTTGCCAATACAGGGATAGATTACTGGACACATGAACGTTACGGTATCCCATCTATGTTTCGGGGTAACGAACTGGTTAAGGTAGAGGGCTTTTCTGAGGAATTATTTACCCGGGAAGCACTATGGTTTATCCGGGAACATTGTAAGGAACCATTTTTGTTATACCTGCCTTATCATGCTCCTTCCGGTGCTGCTAATCTCGATATAAAGGGAATACGACCGCCCAAAAAATACCTCGATCTGTATCCCGGCCGGGATCCTGCTGACAGGCGCACGGAAGTTCTTGCCACAATAAGCTGTATGGATGAGGGAATTGGACAGATTATGAAATTGTTAAAAGAGTTGAACATTGACAATAACACTTTTGTTTTATTTTTTCCTGATAACGGAACCAGCGGACCGGGGACGGGAGAATTCCGCATGGGGGGAACTCAGATCGATGCCCTGGGTGAAGGGGGTATCCGGGTTCCTTTAATTGCCCGCTGGCCCGGTGTAATTCCGGCAGGCTCCGGAACAGATGAGTTTCTTTCGTCTTTAGAAATTTTCCCGACTTTGATGGAATTGGGGGGAGGTAAAGTACCTGAAACAGTAATCTTGGACGGATTCAATATGCTTCCAGTATTGCAGGGAAAGATGCCGTCTGTTCGAACGCAGCTGTTTTTTGAGAGCAGACATTCCCGTGCTGCCCGGATCGGTCACTATAAATGGATTGAAACCGTTCAATACAGCGGTCTGTTTGATTTATCTTCAGACACAGGTGAGCAAAATGATCTCTCCGAAAAGTATCCCGATATTCTTCACTTTATAAAATATCAATGGGAAAATTGGCGCAGGGAGATGAATGCCGCCGAACCCCGGGGACCATTCCGTGATTATTGAAAGATTTACAGTAACATCACTTTTATTCTGCTATTTTAATTTTAACTGAATATCATGTTAAAAATAATTGATCGCCGAAAGTTTATTGGGACAGGCCTGGCAGGTGGAATTGGTTTTTATATTTTACCTGGCATTGGGTGCAAAACCAATAGCGAAAAAGCCGGAAGTTCGGGGATAATCGGGAGAACTGAAAGATTAATACCTGACTGGTTGCGTTATCCGCGGTTCTATTCCGTTGATTATCGCAGAGACCGACCATCTTTGAAGGAGGATTGGATAACTAAAACAGGTCAAATTTCCGATCTGGTAAAAGAAATTGCGGATAATGGAGGTTCAGTTTTTCGTTTAGGATTATACTGGGGAGGTGAAGTGTATTATCAAAGTAAAATTGCTCCTCATGCCAGTCGGATAGGACAAGTTGACTATCTGCATGAGGCAATGGAACAAGGTATCAAATCCGGAGTAAAAATTTTAGCTTATATAAATCCGAATGCTATTTATGATGATCACCCATTGTGCAGCAGATGTGCCATTCGTGATAATCAGGGTAAAATCTGGGATGTAAAGGCTTATGGCAGATTTCCGGCCCGTTATGGTTGTATAAATAATCCGGAATTTAGAGAATTTTTATTGAACGTTTTAAAAGAAATATTTACTGAATACGGTCCCGACGGTATGTATGTTGACGGTCTTTCCCCTCATGTATGTTTTTGTGAGCATTGCAAGGCAAAATACCGGAATATGTTTGGTGCGGAGCTGCCAATGAAGTTTCATGAATTAGGTCCTGTTAGTGTTTTGTGGGAAATGACAAGTCAGCCTGAACCTGTCGGAGATCCTCAGGATCCTGATTATGAACTTTTCACTCAGTATCTGTATAGGGATCTTTTTGATATCACTCGTGATTTTACCAATACAGTTAAGAGCAATAAAGCCGATGCGGCAGCTCTTTATCATTCATGGCCGAAACCAAATATTCTTAAATATTATGACGGTACCCTTGGTGAGATATATATTACTCGCCCGTGGATCCATGGTTTATGGAAAGTGGCAGAAATGACAAACTACGGGGCAGTGTTTCCCGGGCTTGTTATTTTGCAGAATCATGGCAGATTTTCAACTGCGGATGAGTCCCGTCATAAGGCTTATCAGATTATGGCTAATGGTATGTTTCCCAACTTTTGGGATTTCACGGGAATGAAAACCGTCTTTGGTTTTCTGCGGGAGAATGAGAAGTATTACGATTATGTAATTACCAGACCGGTTAAATCTATAGCTTTAGCAAGGGGTATTCGTACTGACGGAGTCCAGAGAAAAATAGAGAGGGATTACCCGGTCAGTGGACCGCGTGACAGGTTTCTTGCGCCATATGTAGGTTTTTATTCAGCCATGATGCGTTCGGGCATGCCTGTTGTTACGATCCATCGTTTTGATTTTCATGAAAAGATGACTGGCTTTAAAGTGTTGTGCCTTGTTAATGAGGCAGGTATCTCTGACCAGCAGGCAGATGCAGTGCGCCGGTTTGTGTCAGATGGAGGGGGGCTTATAGCTACGGGTGAGACTTCGTTGTATGACGAGAAAGCTCAACGCCGCCAGGATTTTGCTCTGAAAGACTTATTCGGTGCAAGTTATGTGGATACCCTGCCTGCAGGTGAAATGGCCGTGGAGTTTGACAGCTTGCATGATGTTTCCAAAGGATTGGAAAATAATTCGATTGAATACGATGAATCGCTGGTTGTGGTCAGGCATGACAAAGGAACAGCTACAGGTTGGATAGTAGCTAAAAACAGTAAGATCCCTGCTGTAATAACCAATACTTATGGACGCGGGAGGGTTGTATATATACCTGCCCGTTTTGATTCACTTCAGTGTGAAAAACTGACTCCGGCAATTGAAAAGCTTTTTGCCAATTCAGTAAACTGGGTCACACAGGGTGAAGTTCCTGTAATGATAAATTCACAGGCAACGGTTGGTGTTACCTTATTTGATCAGCCCGGCCGGCGGATGCTTCATTTGCTGAACTATAATGCCGGCATGTTGCAGGATTACCAGCCGGTGGAACCTGTTTTTGGTATTAAGGTTAGAATGAGTGTTCCTGAAGGGAAGAAAGTGTCCCGGGTACATTTATTAATGAAAAAATCAGAACTGCAATATAACGACAAGGGCGGAAGTATAGAATTCATAATTGCAGAATTAGGTGAATACGAAGTGGCGGTAATGGAAATTGCTTAAGATTTTTTGGTTACCATTGAAAATTTCACTATGCGATGATAGTATTTACATTATAAGGGAATTTAATTTATAACAGAAAGGAAAATCAATAAAAAATAATATATGCAAAAAAATTTTAGTTTAAAAAAAACCTGGTGTTTAATATTACTGATAATACTCACATCAACACTTTATGGCGGACCGGACATAATAATTGAAAATTCAGAGATGCGCTTAATTATAAGTGAAGAGGGTTATGCCAAAAGCCTTATTCATAAAGCAACCGGCCAGGAATGTTTGAATACGGGGGAGAGTATTCCTGTATTCGAACTCAAAAGATATGACCGGCAGGAATTGCATCTCCTTGTAGGTTCACAACCTCTGCCTTCGGAAAGAGTTCAGAAGAAGGGAGACAAGCTTATAATTTCATTTAAAAATACATCTCACGTTGTAACCCTTCATTTAACAATCACTGACAGTTATATCGGATTTACAGTTGATAATGTTGAAGACAGGGAGACGCAGCTTTCCCAAAGATTGATGCGTCCTTTGGATGAGTTGGTAATCCTGCGGCTTCCTGTCCGCGAACGAGATCATTTCGGCGAGTGGCTAAATGTAATGCATGACAAAGAAGTTGCTGTGAACCTCCTGGCTACCGATCACTATTGCAATATTGATTACCAACTGCGATCCGGTTACCGGATTATGGAGGCCAGGGCCGTGGATGAGATAAAAACCCTAGGTGTCGGGGCTGCATTAATTGTTACGGAGACAAACAATTTACTGGATCGAATAGAACAATTGGAAACCGATTATAACCTGCCGCCGGGAGTAAAAAACCGGCGTCGCGAGGAACAAAAGTACTCTTATTACTGGGCTAAAGATATTACTCCGGCCAATGTTGATAATCATATCAAGTATGCTCAGGCAGGAGGATTTAAGATGTTTGTAATTTCATGCACTTCATTTTCAATACCGGGTCATTTCACCTGGCTTCCTTCATACAGTAACGGAATGCAAGATTTAAAATCAGTTGTAGATAAAATTCACAATGCAGGGATTATTCCCGGGATCCATCTTTTTTCTACCAAAGCTGACAAGCGGGATGATTATGTTACAGGTATTCCTGATAACCGGTTAGGACTTAGTAAGATATTCACGCTGGCCGAACCCATTACAGAATTTTCCGGTTCAATTACAGTTGAAGAAAATCCCCGGACTTGCACTATGCAGGATGGAAGGCGTATATTGAAAATTGGAGAGGAGTTGATAGCTTACGAGGGATATACTACAGAACGCCCATTTCAGTTTACCGGTTGCGAGAGAGGGCATTTACAGACAAAAGTGTTTGCCAGGGAGAAGGGATTCAAGTTCGGGTTACTGGATGTGGACACCTGGGTCAAATGGGTTCGATTTGATCAGCAGACCAGCATACAACGGGAGGTTGCAGAGCGTATAGGAGAGATTTATAATCAGGCCGGATTTCGGTTCATCTATCTGGACGGGGCTGAAGATGTGAATCCCCCTTACTGGTATAACATGTCTTATGCTCAGAAAATTGTAATTGATCAGCTTTATCCACCCCCTATACTTGCCGAAGCTGCTGTGCGCACTCATTTCAGCTGGCATATGTTGGATCGTGCAAATGCTTTTGATCTTCAGATGTATCCTCCTGAGGACCTTAAAGATGCTACCCGTCGCCAATCGATGCAAATGGCAGTTCAGCTACAAGATAATTTTACCAGGGGAGATTTTGGCTGGTTTCCTAATTATCCACCGGGGCATATACCTGAACGGGGCGATAAAAGGGATACCATCGGTGTGCAGCCTGACATGATAGAATTTTCCACCAGTCGTGCTGCAGGCTGGAATACAGGGACATCATTATGGACGCAAATTTCCTGGTCAGACCCTCACCCCCGCACAAAAGATATTTTCGAAGTATTCAACCGCTGGGAAACGGTAAGGGAGAGAAATTGGCTCTCTGAAGAACAAAAATCTGAATTGCAGGACCCTTATCAGGAGCACATACTTCTTCTAAATGAAAATAAGGAATTTGAATTAAGGCCTTATTATCAAATTACGCGGTTACCGACAAACGAGATACGAGCCTTTCATTTTCAGCGTGAGGGAAAGATTTATGTGGCTTATTGGCATACTTTGGGAGAGGGTCAGTTCAGCTTACCTGTTAAAGTGGAAAATGTTCGGCTTTTTGATTCTCTTGACGGAGAACCGCTAAGGATAATGGTACAAGAGGGTAAAGTTGTTCTTCCGGCAGGAGGCCGCCGCTACCTGGAGTTTACAAATTTACCACAATATCAGATAATTGAGGCTTTTAGAAATTTACAGATAGAAAAATAATAACTTAAATTTTATAATACATTCTTTGAAAATTGCTGATGGAATAATAAGTCTTGTCTGAAAAGGGTGCGAAGCGCCTTTTTCATTAATTATGAAAATTAAATTGAATTATAGTCAGTTATGTAAAAAAACAAAAAGGCTTTATCAAAATAAAATTATACTTTTCATATTGAACACATAAATTGAATAATATGGAGAACAAATTAGCTATTTTAGGAGGGCAAAGATCAGTGACGGTAAATGAACCGGATGCTTTTGCCTGGCCCAGGTTTGAAAAAGAGGAGTTTGATGCGGTTAAGCATGTTATGTCAATGCCAAATTACGGATTTTATGAAGAGGCCTATCTGTTTCAGGAGGAGATAAAAGAATTTTATGGAGTCGGTTATGCCCTGCCACATACTAACGGAACAGCAGCTATCCATTCAGCCCTTTTTGCTTTGGGTATCGGGCCGGGAGATGAAGTTATCGTACCTTCGTTAACTTATTGGGCATCTGTAATGCCCGTGTTGTCATGTAACGGAACACCAGTGTTTGCAGAATCGGATCCTGCGACCCTGAATATTGATCCTAAAGACATTGAACGGAAGGTCACCAAAAAGACAAAAGCGATTGTAGTCGTTCATCTTTGTGGCCTGCCCTGTGAAATGGATGAAATTATGGCAATAGCCGCAAAACATAATATCAGGGTAGTGGAAGACTGCGCTCATTGCATCGATGCTACATACAAAGGCAGAAAAACAGGAACTATTGGCGACATTGGCTGCTTCAGTTACCAGGCTACCAAATTGCTGCCTGGTATCGAGGGCGGTATGATGATAACCGATAAAAGGGAATATTTTGAACGTTCGGTTGCTTTGGGGCATTATGAGCGGTTACCCGGGTTGCCACCTGATTCGGAATATATGAAATACCAGCATACCTGTTTTGGTTATAAATACAGGATGCACCCCTTATCGGCAGCGATACTTCGCCAACAGCTAAAGAAATTTGAGAGGCTGAACAGGCAGCGGGAAGAAAACCTCAAATATCTTGATTTGGAACTAGATAAAATAAAAGGACTTGAAGTAATAAAAACACCGGAATACACCAGGCGGAACTACTATTGTTATCGTATCAGATACAAACCTGAGGAGTTAGATGGTCTGGAGATAGAAAAATTCATTGCTGCTTTGCAGGCTGAGGGATTGGATGTCGGAAAGGAGAGGTATGTATTAATGCATCGGCAACCTGTGTTCAATGAGGTTAATTCCTCATTTCCCTGGGCCAGAGATGCAAAAATAATTCCTGACCCAATCAGAATGCCGTCAACAGAACAGTTATACGGCCAACTTTTGTCACTGCCTACCTTTCCTCAGGCATCGAAAGAAATGGTTAATCAATATATTGAAGGATTTAAAAAGGTTATAGAAAATGCACCATTATTGAAAGATATTGAGGCCGGCACTATAGCTGATAATCCTGATATGGACTGGACAAAAATGCAAATGCGTACACTTAGATAATAATAAATATGAGCCTGCTATATGAACAAGGCAAATAGTTAATCCGGGCAGATAAGATAAATTTGACAGATTGACAATCATTAGGTTATTAAAAAACCGTTAATTGCCTGATGAAACAGGGTTATATTAATTCTATTTACCAAAAGGAGAATACAACCTTAATGTCTGGATTCAGGAAGAAGGAATACTATTTCATATTCCCCGAAGTATAGAAGATACAATTGGTGATGTGACCGTAGAGCGTAAGTAAATATTTTTATGTATGTTTTAAATGAAGTGGGTACATCAACCATTAATATGGAAAAGAGCGAAATAATTATAATATGCAGATAGAAAATAAAAAAAAATGAAGCATCATGAAGTACACAACTATTAAAACAGCCTCACGATCATCACTTATAACATTGATCGTGTTTATCGGTTTATTATTGCCGTCGGGTATTGCAAAAGGAGCCCCGCTCAGGGCCGGGATTTCAAAAGTTAACATCACAAATACGGAAGCAGGTGGTTTGATTAGGGATTCTATGTATGTAAGGGCACTTGCGCTTGATAATGGCAGGACACAATCGTTCATAATTTCTGTCGATATCTTATGGATTGATAATATACTTCTTGACAAGGTTCGTTCACAGCTGCAACAGGAATTAAACATCAATCCTGCTACTGTATTGGTGAACGCCATGCATTTGCATTCAACAAGGCCGGAACGTACGGATATTGACCGGTTTATAGTAAAGGCAGTCAAAGAAGCCTGGAAGAACAGGGTTCCTGTAAATGTTGGCGTCGGCACCGGTTATGAAGACCGGATACAGCAGAATAAAAGACTGAAACTAAAAAACGGCAAGGAATGGGAGATACGCCTTGCAAATGCGCTTCCTCCTGATCAGGAGGTTGCAGGAGTGACACCTGTTGATGCGGAGATCGGTATACTACGACTTGACAGGAAGAATGGTAAAAACCTTGCTGTTGTTTACAATTTTGCATGTCACCCTACCTTTGAGTTATGGAAGAGATTCGAAGTGGACATGACCGGATGGGAAAAAGTCCCGACCTCGGCCGATTATCCGGGATATGCCTGCAAGGTGATAGAAAATAATCTCGATGAAGGGGCAATAGCACTGTTTATTCAGGGTTTCGGGGGAGATATAATCAGTGCAACGTATAAAGACAATAACACTTTGAAGGATGCGGAGCCATGGGGTAATATGTTGGGATTAAGTACATTGCAGGCGTTAGAAAATATTGAGTGCCAGAATACCGGGGAACTGAAAGTTGTTAACCGGATCATCAGGTTACCCCGCAGGACAGATCTTCCGCAACGTATTGAATCATTAAAAGCCGAGCAGGAAAAACTACTTGAGTCTTTGCGCACCACCAGCCTGGAGCTGAAGACTTTTATACCATTATATATAATGCATTTCATATCACCTGAATATCCATCAGGCGGTAATCATTTGTACTTGCATGATAAGATGATGGGAAGAAGCAACTGGGAGGATCTGGATTATGAGAACAAGATAAAGCTGGATAAGTATGTGCAGAACATTTATGCAATGGAGAAGCTGGCAAGAATCCGGGAGAATATGTATCATTTAAAAAGGCAAATGGCAATAAAGGAAGCAGCAGGAGAAGAGACAATTGATGTTGAGATAATGGGTATGAAGATCGGAGACTTTGTGATTGTTACTTTCCCGGCAGAGGTTCATAGTGGTGTAGGGCTTAGCATTAAGAAGATGTCTCCGCATGAATTTACTTTTACTGCCGGTTATACCAATGGATATATTAATTATGCACCGACCACTGAACAGTTTAAAGGTGAAGATTATTCGGATATCAATTGTCAGTTGGCCCCGGAATGGCAAAAGATTTATGAAAAAGAGGTTATGGAAATACTAAGAGAATTATAACCTGTTAATGATTGATTATGATTTTAACCGTAACATGTGAGTCGCATTTAAAGAGAAATATACTGATATGAATAGACCCGGTGTAAATACTTAGTACATTATGATGAAAGCAGCAGGTTCACAATTAAACAGTTCCGGTCGGTTGATCTCGCTCGATGTATTTCGCGGAGCAACAATTGCATTCATGATACTGGTCAATAACCAGGGGATTGCAAAAAATGCATATGGCCCTTTGGCTCACGGATCCGGCAATATAATTACACCCACCGATTGGGTCTTCCCTTTTTTCCTGTTCATCGTGGGGGTGGCTATGCCTTTTTCATTTGGTAAAATTCTTGAATACACGGAAGGAAAGAAAGGTCCGATTTACCGAAAGGTGATAAAGCGCACATTGCTTTTGTTTGGAATCGGAATGTTACTCAATATATATCCCAAATTCAATTTTGAAACATGGCGGATTATGGGAGTGCTTCAGCGGATTGCTCTTTGTTATTTTCTGACAGCATTGATTGTGCTTAATTTTAAGCGGAAAGGTCAAATAGTTGCAATTGTGGTTCTTTTGCTGGGATTTTGGGCACTTATGACACTAGTGCCTTTCCCCGGCAGGGGGCCGGACCCCTGGTCGGGCAACAACTTCAGTAACTGGCTGGACAGACAGGTGTTGGGGCCGTTTATGTGGCGTCCTTACGAGGCCGAACTTAAGGGACTGTTAGGCACATTGACGGCTACCTGCAATACATTGACAGGTTATTGGGCCGGGGTATGTCTGCGTTCACAGCGGTCACCTTTAGAGCGCACTGTATTGATTTTCGCTGGTGGCGTCCTTCTCATGGTAACAGGCGTTATATGGAGTTATTGGATGCCTTTCTCAACCCGGTTGTGGACAGGGAGTTTTGCTATTTATACCTCCGGCCTGGGATTGCTGTTTTTGGCCGCAATATATTGGTGGATAGATATAGAGGGACACCGCAGGTGCTTAACGCTATGGATCCACTTTGGAAGCAATGCCATCACTGCGTGGGTTGTTTCCCAGATGTTTTCTTCAACGCTGAACTGGATTAAAGTGACTCACGGCGGAGAGAGTATTAACCTGCGTATGTTCATTTATGAACATATTCTTCTACCGCATATGAGTGGTGCTAATGCCTCACTGATTTACGGTTTATGCCATGTAGCGCTCTGGTGGGGGGTGTTGGCATGGATGTATCGGCGAGGGTTAATTTTGAAAATATAAATCTATATCAAAATAAAAAAATCATAAAAAAATGGGAAATAAAATTAGCTATAAACTGTGGATAATTATAGTGATAGCATTAATTGCATCATGTGGGCAGAAAGAACTTGATGATAAAAATATAACAATTGAAAATGCTGAAATGCGTTTAATCATCAGCCAGGACGGCTATGCAAAAAGTCTGTTACATAAAGCAACCGGCCAGGAATGTTTGAATGTTGAAGAGAATATTCCTGCTTTTGCCGTAAAATTACATGACCGTCTGCCAAGCCAGGAAATGTTGGTTTACCCTTTTAAAACACAATTTTTGCCTGCTGAATCAGTGAGGAGAGCAGGAGATAAACTATTGATCACATTTGAAAAACTATCTCATGTTGTAACTCTTCAATTAACAATTACTGACAATTATATCGGGTTTACCGTTGATAATATAGAAAGAAGGGGAACACAACTCTCTGAAAGATTGATGAGTCCTCTGGATGAATTGATTTTTCTTCGTCTTCCGGTTAAGGATCGTGATCATTTTGGAGAGTGGCTGAATGTAATGCATGATAAAGATGTTGCAGTTAATGTGCTGGGGACAGATCAATGCTGCAATATAGATTCTGAAAAACGGCATGGTTTTCGAATACTCGAAGCCCGGGCAGTGGATGAAGTTAAGTCTTTAGGTGTGGGAGCCGCATTAATTGTTACAGAAACGAAGCACCTTATAGATCGCATAGAACAGCTGGAAACCGATTTTAATCTGCCGTCGGGTGTGAAAAAACGCCGCAGTGAAGAAAGTAAATACTCTTATTATTGGGCAACAGATATTACTCCGGAAAATGTGCACAGACATATAAAATATGCCACGGCAGGAGGATTTAAGTTATTCATGATTTCATGCAATGCATTTGCTATGCCTGCCTCGTTCACTTTTCTTCCTGCATACAGCAATGGGATACAGGATTTAAAGGAGGTGGTTGACAAGATAAACAGTGCCGGGATGATTGCCGGGGTTCACCTGTATTCAACCAAAGCTGACAAAAGGGATATCTATGTTACAGGTAAACCCGATCACAGACTTGGATTGAGAAAGATTTTCACCCTGGCAGAACCGATAACAGAATCTTCTACTGTCATTACTGTTGAAGAGAATCCCGAAACTTGCACCATGCAGGATGGGCGGCGCATTTTGAAAATCGGGGAAGAGTTGATAGCTTACCAGAGTTATACCAATAGTCGTCCTTATCAATTTTTAGGTTGCGAGAGAGGGCATTTACAGACAAAAGTGTTTGCCAGGGAGAAGGGATTCAAATTCGGATTACTTGATGTTGATACCTGGATCAAGTGGGTGCGGTTTGACCAACAAACCAGTATACAACAGGAGGTTGCAGAGCAGATAGGGGAGATATATAATAAAGCCGGTTTTCGTTTTATCTATCTTGACGGTGCGGAAGATGTGAATCCGCCTTACTGGTATAACATTTCCCTGGCACAAAAGATTGTTACCGGCCAGCTTAATCCATCGCCAATATTTACAGAAGGTGCTGCACGCACTCATTTCAGCTGGCATATTTTGGACCGCGGGAATGCTTTTGATCTTCAGGGATATCCACCTGCAGAGATTAAAGATGTTACCCGTCGTTTTCCAATGCGGGAAGCTCCGATATTGAAAAATGATTTTTCCAAGGGAGAATTTGGATGGGTTGCCAATCATCCGGCGGGATACTGGGATGGTGATACAATAGGTGTACAGCCGGATGTGATAGAATTTTCAACCAGCCGGGCAGCGGGATGGGATACAGGAACATCATTATGGACGCAGTTATCCTGGTCTGATCCTAATCCCCGGACTGCAGATATTTTTGAAGTTTTCAATCGCTGGGAAACAGTAAGGGGAAAAAACTGGCTTACCGAAGATCAAAAAGCAGAGTTGAGAAATCCTGATCAGGAGCATATCCTTCTGATTAATGAAAATAATGAATTTGAACTGAGACCTTATTATCAGATCACACAGTTGCCTGCGAATGCGATCCGTGCTTTTCATTTCAGGCGAAATGATAAAATTTATGTTGTTTTTTGGCACACTACGGGTGAGGGTAAATTCCTGCTACCTTTAGCCGCAGAGAATATAAAGTTATTTGATTCACCCGGAGGGACAGCTATTTCTTTAGAAACAAGGGAAGGTAAGATTGTTCTTCCTGCAGGAGGCCGCCGCTATCTGGAGTGTTCCAATGTATCACAGTCTCAGATAATTGAAGCATTTAGAAATTTGGCAATTGAAATTTTTTAGATTATAATGTCTTTTTACATTGACAGACTGAAAAAGAGGAGTATAATGAGGTAGGGCAAATTATAGAGAACGCATCATTATTGAAGGATATTGAAACAGGTTCAATAACAGATAATCCTGATATGGACCGGACAAAAATGCAAATGCGCACACTCAGATAATTAAAATTATAAACTGATTAACAATAAGAATTATGATACCTGTACACTACGGAAAAAGAATTATCAATTTGGAAATTCCAAAAAGTAATCTTGTTTTTAATTTAAAAGCAAATGAATTTGAGCCACCGGGAGATGAGATTGAAGAGATAAAAAGAGCTGTCCGGGAACCAATTGGCACCGGCCGATTAAAGGACATTGTTCCAAAAGATGCATCAGTAGTGATAATGGGAGATGACAGAACCCGTATTACACCTCAGGACAGGATAATGCCTGTTGTTCTGGAAGAGCTTAATGCTGCCGGGATAAGCAATGAGCAAGTAACTATAATGATTGGCACGGGAACTCACAGGCCTATGACAGAAGAAGAGATAGCTTTGAAGTACGGCCGTGATTTGATGAAACGGGTTAAGATCAAATGTCATGACTGTCATCATAATCTTATTGACAAAGGAGTTACAAGAAGGGGAACCCACATCATAGTTAACAAGGAGGTGCTTGAAGCAGATTTTCGAATTGCCGTGGGAGGTGTCTTTCCTCATCATCCGACAGGCTGGAGCGGGGGAGCAAAAATGTTGCTTCCGGGGATAGCAGGCGTAAAAACGACAAACGCAATGCATCTTCTGGGTGCTACCGAGCAGCAACTTGGTAAAATAATCACCCTTTGCAGGGAAGAGATGGAAGATTTTGCCAGGGAAGTGGGATTGCACTTTATAGTGAATGTTTTGCAGAATGAAGATGCAGAGATACTTAAAGCGGTTTCAGGTCACTTTATAGATGCACACCGTGAAGCAGTAAAATGGGGAGAAAAGATTTATGGAGTTGGATTTAAAGATCATGCAGATATTACTATAAGCAGCGTATATCCTTCAGACTATGATCTTACTCAGGCTGATAAAGGTTTTTTTTCAGCGGAACTGGCTACCAGGCACGCAGGGGAAATAATTCTTTTGTCACCCTGTTACGACGGGATTGCACCCACTCATGGAGATGACATGATCAAAGTTGCTCGTTATAGTGATGAAACCCTTTGGAAAATGCTGGCAGATGATGTAATAGAAAATCCGTTTTCGGCTTCTGAGTGTATGTATTTAAATCATATTAAGACCAATTTTAAGGCGATATTAACTATGGATCCCGTACTTACAAATATTATGGGATTTTATTATTTAAATCCGGATGATCTTCAGGAATATTTAAACAAACGCATCGAATCAGAACCCGGTATAAAGATCGGGATAGTTAATCAGAGCAGTGCGGTTCTGCCCCGGTTTATTTAGTTAATTTTTCAGGTTAACTGTTTATCAGGCTATTCCAAACATTTATACTGCCTGAATAAAATATTATTAATATCAAAAATATAAACCAAAATATTTGTTAATGAAAACCAAATCTTCTGTATTGAGACGTATATGGAATTTAATTTTATCGGTAGGACCGGCCTTTTTTTTAGTTGGATATACCGTTGGTACGGGAAGTGTTGTTGCAATGGCTTCAGCAGGATCGCGGTATGGATTGTCGATGCTATGGGCATTGGCACTTTCCTGTATTTTTTGTTTTGTTTTGCTGGAGGCCTATGGCCGGTATGCTCTGGTTACCGGTGAAGGTGCTTTACATGGTTATAAACAGCATTTATATTTTCTTGGAAAACCTGTTGCCTTAATAACAATGATTGGATTGATCCTGGTTGAGATTCTGGCACTTATGGGCATAATGGGTATTATTTCAAATCTTATCCAGGAATGGTCAATCATGTTATTTAATGGGCAGGGATGGAATCCGTTATGGATTTCCGTAATTATAATCATTTTAATATATACTTTGCTTCTTTTAGGAGAATATTCATTTTTTGAAAAGATCCTGATCATATTTGTTTCTGTAATGGGAATTAGTTTTATACTTACAATGTTTATTGTAATGCCCGAACCGTCAACTATAGTAAAAGGGCTTATACCCACAATTCCGGAAGAAATAAATGCTCCTATGGTTATAGCTGCACTTGTAGGCACAACTCTCACTGCACCAACCTTTGTAATCCGCAGTGTTTTACTGAAGGAGAAAAAATGGACTATAAAACAATTAAAGCATCAGCGGAAAGATGCTGTAGCATCAACTGTTTTGATATTTATTGTGAGCGGATCTGTTATGGTATGTGCCGCAGGCACACTACATGTCATTAATAAACCTGTGGAAGAAGTTATTACAATGGTTACACTGCTTGAACCATTACTTGGACGATTGGCACTTTCTATATTTATCATAGGAATTATCGGGGCTGCATTGTCCTCCATCTTCCCAATTGTTATGCTCGCTCCTTTATTAATAGGAGATTACAGGAATAAGCCCGTTAATTACAAAGGTTCTGTGTTTCGTATTCTTACAGGAGTTGGAATTTTATTTGGCCTGGTTGTGCCTGTTATGGGGGCGCGACCTATTTTTGCTATGCTGATAAGCCAGCTATTTCAGATTTTCGTTCTTCCCATAGTAGTTATAGCAATAATGTATTTATTGAACCGGAAAGACCTTATGGGGAAACATAAAGCAGGAATTTGGCTGAATGCAGGGCTTATATTTACTTTTATATTTTCACTGGTTATATCTTATCAGTCAATTAAGGGTTTGTCATTCTCTTTTCATACCATGTTTTAGAAGGATAAACAGAAAGTTCGTTAATCAGGGGATACATAGAAGGATAATGAAGAAAGTTCCTGATATTGGCAGTAAGACATAATGAATCAAAAAAATCACTTAATGCAAACGGAGAAATTACTGATTAAAGATTTGAGAAATGAACCCGGCGACTATTTCTTAAAAATGGAGGTTATGCCGGGGGAGATTAAAGGTGTTCTCATCGAGTTTTTCGGGATGAAAGGAAGTGTGGAGACAGAGGGAGGGCAACAAACAGATAATTATGATGTTTTATTTTTTGTCGAAGGTAAAGCTGTTCTTGAGATTGGAGGAAAAGAATTCAAACCCGGAAAGTATTTTATAGCAAGAATCCCGCTTAACGAAAAATATAATATCTGCGCAAATGAGGGTGAACAGTCTCATTTTCTTCGGATAAGAAAATACCTTGATAAAGATGACCTTAAAGTAATCTCAGAAAATAAAGAGGAACATTCTGATTTATTTGTAAAATCATTGGATGATAGCCCTGTTTATATAGAGGATATTCTTAGCGGCAAGAGTCGCAACAGGATGATACTTCCGGAAGGGAAAGTTCCCCGTTTTTGCATGGGAACTGTTGAAACAGAAGGTCCCGATTCAGTTGCTGAACATGAACATCCTATGCTGGATCAACTATTTCTGGGGATGAAGGGTTGCAGGGGCAGGTGTAAAGCAAATGAGGAATATACCCCGATCCTGGAAAATATGATTTTGCATATTCCTTTGGGATCAAAACATTCTGTATCAGTTGCAGATGGAGACAGATTGGATTATATCTGGTTTGATTTTTTCTTTAAGCTTGAAGATCAGAAATATATGAATGAACAACATCAAATCGTTGAAGAGTAAAATTATTCACGTTACATCGTCATGACACTTTTTTCCCGACTTAAAAATTGTTTCTCAATAAAAATTTTTACTTTTCAGAGCGTATTCAATTATTTTCTTATTAAAATTGTTATTTTAAGTGAAAAGGATAGCTTGTTCCTATATTTACAGGTAGAACTCGTTTAATTCATTATTTGTTACAAAGCAAGACTATAACGTAGATATTTGTTTTATTTTCCAATGGTTTTTAATTTTTTCAGGCTATGGGACAATCAGAAGAGAGATTAAAATTATCCTCCCCTAAGGAATGGGGCTTTATTATTTTAAGAACAGTTATAGGGTGGTATTTCTTTTATGAAGGTTTTGTCAAGTTGCTCGATTCCGGCTGGTCCGCTGGTAGTTACCTATCAAATACGCATGGATTCTTATCATATGTTTTTCACGCAATGGCCTCTAATACTGCGGTTCTTGAGATCGTTGATTTTTTAAATATATGGGGACTGGTGCTGGCAGGGCTGGCAATGATTATGGGTTTTATGCCACGCACAGCGGTTTTCGGAGGAATATTGCTTCTGTTCTTTTATTATATTGCTTATCCCCCTTTCAACAGATACAATTTTGGTGTGCCACAGGAGGGAAATTACCTTTTTGTCGATAAAACATTTATAGAGTTGATTTCACTCGGGATTCTGGCACTTTTTCCACAGACTCTCAATATTGGATTGTGGAGTCTTTTGAAGAAGTTGAAAATCAACATAAGGTTGCCAAAGGTATTTAACCGACCGGTTCCGGAAATTTCTGTACCGGAAAGCACGGATTATACAAGCAGGCGTGAATTATTAAAGCATCTGACTTTTCTGCCCTTCATTGGTGGTTTTGCCTGGGCCTGCTCAAGCAGTAAAAAGTATGCCTCAGTTGATGCATCCACTGGAAGCACCATTAGGATTAATCAACAATCCTTAAGTGACATAGAGGGTGAGATGCCAATGGGAGTGCTTTATAAAGGCAAGCCTCCGGTAAGCAGGTTGATTCTTGGCAGTAACATACTGTCAGGAACAGCGCATGCCAGGGACCTGGTTTATGCCGGTTCGCTTTTTGGAGCCTACAACACAGAAAAGAAAATTCTCGAAACTTTTATGCTTGCTGAGCAGGCAGGGATTAATCTCTTTTCATATACCCCGCTTTTCAAAACATATAAAAAAATTTACGGCAGTAAGGTTCAGACCTGGAAAAATGTGGTTCCCACAAAAGATGATATATATTCTCAGGTTGATAAGGCTATAGATGAGGGAGTTGATTATATCTTTATCCAGGGTGCGGCATCGGATAACAGAGTCAGGGAAGGAGATATTGATGTTCTGGCCAAATGCCTTGAATATATAAAAAAGCAAGGTTATCCTGCCGGACTTGGAGCCCATTCAGTTCAGGTACTTATGGCTTGTGATGAGTATGGTATGGATCCTGATTTTTATTATAAAACAATGCATCACGACTGGTACTGGTCTGCCATACCTAAAGAAAACCGTTATTATCCTTTGATCTGGAGAAACCATAGTGATGATCATGATGAGTTTCATGATAACATGTGGTGTCTTTTCCCTGAAATGACTGTGGATTATGTGCAAAAATCAAAAAAACCGGTTATAGGTTTTAAAGTGCTTGCCGGTGGTGCCATTCATCCGAAAGACGGATTTCAGTGGGCATTCAGTAACGGAGCTGATTTTATTCATGTAGGGATGTTTGATTTCCAGATTGTTCAGGATGTCAATCTGACAATTAAGAGTGTGGCAGAAGTTCAAAACAGGCAAAGACCCTGGTTTGGATAGAGTATGCCGGTAAACAGGACAACTCAATTCTGAAAGATACTATAATAACAATTTTTAAAACAAATTGCCGGAGATTTCAATATATCCCCGGCAATTTATTTTTATCCTGTTAAATTAACTGTTAGTTGGAAATTGCTTCAGATTAATGCCGTGGTCACGCCGTTTGTCGGAATTAATTACATCATTCCAGGTGAGTTTTTCACCCGACCTGGCGGCATCCCTGCCCATAATAGCGGCAAATGTTGACCGGCATCCGCTTTCTATTTCGTTAATTGCATTTCCCGAAGTTATGCTGTCAATGAAGTTTTTGGCTTTGTTGATATCTGCATCATACAGCGATGCAAATAATCCTGTACGCTGGTCTATTTTCAGGTTCTCTTCACTCGAAAGTATACCGGCATCCCAGGGATTTTTCCCTATAATAAAAACCTGACCGGAGAAGTGTGCCTCTGCTATTCCACCTGTTCCGATGAAACGTATTCCCTGATCTCCCCACTCGGGACCAATCTGGGCTGAGCTGACACTTACATTTATATTGTCAGGATATTTATAAAAGACCTGATAATTACTCCAGGCATCTCCTCTGTCATTTCTCCCCTTCTGGCTACCGCTGCCGAATGATTCCAGCGGATCAGTACCCAGAGCCCAGTTGGTAACATCGATGAGGTGAATAGCCTGATCCAGAAATATTCCCCCTGATAATGCATTGAAAGCATAGTGGTTGATGATCTTCATCTTGTCGACCGGAACATCTGCCGGCCACAGATACTCTTTCCCGGCTGCATAATAATGGAGCTGAACTGATACAATGTCTCCTATATCTCCTCGTTTGACTCGTTTTATAAGTTCTACAAATGGTGTTGCAGCTCTTACCTGAAAACCGATAGTGGCACTTTGTCCTTTTTTTAACTTTTTCCCAGCTGACAGCATTTCCTGAACGCCGGGAGCATCAACCGCGACAGGTTTCTCACAGTATACATGCTTGCCTGCTTCAATTGCCTCTGTTGCATATTGAGGATGAACATACCCCGGTGCAGAGATTAAAACCGCATCGACATCATTCAGGTCAATCAGGCGTTTATATGCATCATGACCGAAAAAGAGATGATTCTTGGCAATAAGGCTTTGACCTTTACTTTTATTCAGGTCGTTAAAGTGGGACTTTCCCTTATTTAGTTGATCTTCAAAGATATCTGCAATTGCAACTACCCTTGTATTGGTAGTATTGCACATATTGGTGGCATCATGGGTGCCCCTGTTACCGCAACCGATTATACCTAATCTGACTTCAGAATTGGCTTTGCTCCCAAAAACAGCAGATGGTTTCATAATCATAAATGCTGATGCCGCAGCAGTTGTTTTGAGAAAGTCTGCTCTGTTTATCATATTTTTCATTGTAAAACTATTTTTTTTATTAATATCAGTTATGATTGTTGATTTTCAATGCAATTTGTAAATGTAATTATTATTCATACGGACTGTCACCGATAATCCTTAAAAAAATATTTTCTTTTTGTATTTTCTTGTACAATAAGCAATAAGATTACCTTTCAAAATCAAAAAAACAGTGATAAATATACAAAATATAATTTTGAGCCTGATTTAAATTAAAAGATTTTAATAATTCATGAATTTAGATGCTAATAAAATTTAGTGTGTGCATATGTATTTATTTCATAGTTTTTAAATAAATTGGGCTGTTTATAATAGTCTGACAGAAATAATTAAAAATGAAATGAGTATGATTGTAAAATCACCCATGAAAATTAAAAATCTGAAATCAAGAAGGTCATTTATCAAAAATATGGCCGGCGGTGCTCTGTTTTCGGGCATTGCAATTGCCGGGACCGGTTCAGTTTTAACGGAAAACAGACGATTCCCCGGTATCAGGAAGTCTGCTTCGCAAAAGCCGCTTAAAATTGGAATTATAGGCGGGTCAGTTAGCGCGCATACATTTGATTACGGAAAGCTTTTTAATATTGATAAAAAGTTCCCCGGAGCAGAACTTTTATATGCCTGGGCTGATACCGATGAATTTGCACTGGCTGCAAAGGAGAAAGCCAGGATCCCAAATATTGTTAGATATCCTCAGGAGATGTCAGGCAAGATAGATGCTCTTATTATTAATCACCGCCACCCAAAATACCATCTTGAACCGGCAATACCCTTTATTAAAGCAGGTATCCCGACTTTTATCGATAAACCTTTTTGTTTACATGCCGCTAAAGGGAGAGAGTTTTTGGAGCTGGCAAGATCCTGCGGAACATCGGTCTCCTCCTGGAGCACTATAGCTCAAAGTGATAAGACTGCGGATTTGAAACGTCAGGTTGAATCTATTGGACTGATAAATAATATTGTAAGTCTTGGCCCTACTGATATAGAATCACCCTATGGAGGAGTGTATTTTTATGGTGTTCATTCTGTGGATCCTCTGCTATATATTTTTGGCGATAAGGTTACAAAGGTCAGAGTTACCGTTAGCGGTAAAAGTGCCACCGGAACACTGGTTTTTGAAGACGGGATGCTTGCAACAATAATATTTATGACACAGACCTGGGAGAAAAGACTTTTTGCAGAGACGAAAAAAGGCGTGGTGGAGCTTAAATCTGACGTTCAGGAGTCAGACCCTCCAAAATACTATGCCGATATGGTCGATATGTTCCGCACAGGCAGAGAGCACAGGAGTCATGAAAGTATACTTCACAGCATTGCTGTCCTGGAGGCACTCGACAAATCGATCCGCACCGGTAAATGGGAAAAGGTGAAAGTTTAATATGTTTTAATTGATTGTAAAATTGTTAGGAAAAAAAGATTATTTTAATGCCGGAAAATCCGGAGGCTTTGACAGCATACTTAACAGGTATTTGAATAAATTTTTGGAAATTTTTACTTTTTATCACTTTTTTACTTAAATTAATGACTTTTATTAGATTAGTCAAAAAATCCGGACAATCAGGTATTTTGTTGTATTTTACCGGTTTAAAGAGTTTGTAAAATTGTAAATTATGACCTTTAAAATTTGTAACTTTTGTTTCGGGGCTCACATTGTCAGAATTTAAGAATATGTAATACAATAATAATTAAGCACTTACTATGAAACGTTCAAACTATTCCAGAAGGAAATTTATCGCAACGGCATCAATTGGTTCGATGGGTGCTGTAGCCGCAGGCAGAATCTCTCCCTTCAAAAGTATCACTTTCATTAACAGCGGGGCGGAAAAGCTGGCAATACTCGGAGGTACTCCTGTAGCTCCAAATAAAGTATGGCCCGACTGGCCTTATGTTGACCATGAAATGGTAAACCGTATTATCAAAACTGTGAGAAGCGGAATATGGTCGAGGATACAGTCGAGAAACGGAACCGTACCGACATTTGAACTGGAGTATGCCGCACTTATGGGGACAAAACGCTGTGTTGCAACCGGATCCGGAACACAGGCTTTGAGTTCATGTGTTGAGGCCATGGGTATTGGAGCAGGAGATGAGGTGATAACTTCCCCTTATACTGACTTTGGCACAATATCATCAATTCTTACTGCCAGAGCTTTGCCTGTACTGGCAGATCTGGATGTAGAATCCTACCAGCTTGATCCGGTTGATGTACAGAGGAAGATCACATCAAAAACAAAGGCAATAATGCCGGTGCATATGATGGGCCAGCCGTGTGATATCAAGAGTATAATGTCGATTGCCAAAAAGCACAAACTAAAGGTCATTGAAGATGCCTGCCAGGCTCATCTTGCAAAGTTTGAAGGTAAGCTTCTCGGAACTATAGGAGATGTCGGATGTTTTAGTTTTCAGACAACTAAGACCATTGCATGCGGTGAAGGAGGTGCAGTCATAGGGGATGACGAGGATCTGATGGATAAGGTTTATATGGTCATGATGAATGGAAGTGCTAAAATTACGGGAACAAAATATCGCATGAATGAACTTGAAGGAGCTATACTTCTCGGTCAGATGAGTGGTGTTAAGGAGCGTTTTGAGATACGAAACAGGAATGCACAGTATCTTACTTCAAAATTAAAGGATTTTCCGGGACTTGTTCCTCAAAAACTTTACCCCGGAACTGACAGCGGATCTTTTTATCTCTACCCGATGTCATATAAAAAGGAGCACTTTAATAATACCGACCGCAGCAAATTTTTAAAGGCGATGCAGGCTGAGGGTATAAGCCTGAGTCCCTATCTGGCAAACGGATTGCACAGGGAGCCGTGGACAGACTATATTATGAATCTCAGGGAGTACAGGAAGATGTATTCTGCTGAAAGATTGAACAGATACCGCGGGGAATTGAATCTTCCAAAAACCGATCAGGTTTGTGAAGAGATGGTCATGATCTGGGCATCAGGACCGCTACTTGGTAATCAATCTGATATGGACGACATAATTAATGCCGTCATGAAAGTTTACGAAAACAGGGATCAGTTGAATCAAATTTAATTTCAGTTATATGATCTTTATAAAAAACCGTGTTGACAGCAGAAAAATTTAAAGTAATTAACTGACAATAAATTTGTTGCTTTCAATATGGATTATCAATAAAATAAAATGAATCACCAATGAATAAAATAGTTATCAATTCAAACAGAAATGCCAGGCAGCTCGCAATACTCGGAGGGGAGCCTGTAATAAGCAGTGAAATGCAAGCCAGGGAGCTTTATGAAAGCGATAAACTTACTAATGACTTAATTGTCGGGTCAAGGCGCGGAATTCCAATTACTCAGAGTATGGTTGATTCGGTCGTGGAGACAACCAAAAGCGGGATATGGTGCAGGATTCAGTCGGCAACAGGCACTGTGCCTACTTTCGAGAAAAAATGGGCTGAAATGGTGGGTAGAAAATACTGTGTTTGTACCGGGGCCGGAACCCAGGCACTCAGTGCTTCAGTTGAAGCAATGGGAATAGGTCCGGGTGATGAGGTCATAACATCTCCCTATACTGATATCGGGACAATATCAGCAGTTCTTTTCAGCAGGGCACTGGTAGTGCTGGCCGATCTTGACCCTGAATCTTTCCAGCTTGATCCGGATGATGTCGAACGCAGGATAAATGGAAATACAAAAGCGATAATACCGGTTCATATCGGCGGACAGCCGGCCAATATGGAACGGATTATGGCTATTGCCGGGAAGCACAATCTCAAGGTTATTGAAGATGCATGCCAGGCTCATTTTACAGAATACCAGGGTAAGCAGCTGGGGACAATAGGAGATCTTGGTTGTTACAGCTTTCAGGCCGGAAAGAATATCGGCTGCGGCGAAGGCGGAGCTATTGTTGGTGATGATGAAGAGCTGATGGATATCTGTTATACAATACAGAACAGGGGAACTAACCGTAAAGGCAGGGCAGAGAGAATAGGTCCCAAATACCGGATGAACGAATTTGAAGCTGCACTGTTGCTTCCACAGCTTGATAATGCCAGGGATGTTTTTAATTACCGGAATGACAATGCCTTCTATATGAACTCGTTGCTTAGGCAATTCCCGGGTGTAGCACCGCAAAAACTTTACGAAGGTACAGGGGCATGTTCATGGTGGGTTTTCCTCACACAGTATAAGAAAGAACATTTTAATGATATTCCGAGGTCAAAATTTTTAGAGGCTCTGAGGGCAGAAGGTGTCAGCGCTTCACCATATATTGCTGACGGATTTCACAGGACAGATGTCATTACTAATCATATATTGGATTTGGATATTTATAAAAATATGTATTCTGCTGCCCGGCTTAAACAGTACAGGGATGAGTTACCGCTGCCAAATTGCGATAAAGTTACCGATGAGATAAATATCAGTTTCGGAACGGTTCAGATGGCCACAGGCAGAGACCACCTGGAAAAAATTTCAAATGCAATAATCAAGATACATGAGAACAGAGACAAACTCAGTAAGTAAGTCATTCGACCGGCGTAATTTTATTAAAGTTGCCGGTATCGGAGTTGGAACCGGTATTTTGGGATTGTCACATATAGGGTGCAAGGCCGGTAAAGAGAGTACTAAACAGGTAATCCAGGGATTTGATGAAACCTCCGGAGATACAGACCTGTCAAAGGGCTGGGTTCCCTTCTCCGACCGGAAAATTCGTTTTGGCATTGTCGGATACGGGGTGTGTAAATTCGGATCTGCTTTTGGACTGCAGGATCATCCTAATGTTGAGGTAGTGGCAGTAAGCGATCTCTTTCCCGACCGTTGTGCTGAATTAGCCAGGGAGTGCCGATGCAATAAAACATATCCTTCGCTTGAGGAACTTGTTAAAGATGACAATGTCGAAGCTGTATTTGTTGCAACAGATGCCCCAAGCCATAAAAAGCATTGTATTGAAGTTTTAAAGCATGGAAAGCATGTGGCATCGGCAGTGCCGGCGGTTTTTGGCTCTCTCTATGAAGCGGAGGAACTTTTTGAAGCAGTTAAACAGAGCGGTCTGAAATATATGATGTTTGAGACATCATGTTTCAGGGAGAATCTGTATGCTATGCGAAAGATACACCAGTCAGGAGGTTTTGGAAAAATCGTTTATGCTGAAGGAGAGTATTGGCACTACTCGGCTGAAGGGATAGATTCATACAACAACTGGCGGCACGGAATGCCACCCCAATGGTATCCGACCCATTCCGATGCATATTATGTAGGAGTCACGGACGGAAGTTTCCAGGAAGTTTCATGTCTGGGAATTCCGAGTCAGATGGAGCGTTATCAAAAAGGTAATAATCGTTACAATAATCCGTTTGGAACAGAGATATCTTTTTACAGAACCAGTGAAGGAGGAATGGCCAGAATGAGCCGAAGCAGTGATACTGTTGGTCATGGTTATGGCTCAGAGACAGGCAGAGTGAGAGGCTTAAAAGGTTCTTATTATGATAAATATGAAGGCCTTGCCGAAAACCTGCCGGTTATAACCAGACCACCGCTTCCTCCCGGTGTTCCGGCTGGCGGTCACGGAGGCTCACATGGCTACCTTTCTGACGAATTTGTAAGATCAATCATTGAGGATCGCAAGCCTCTGGTCGATATAGCCACTGCCCTGAATATGACTGTCGGAGGTATAGTTGCTCACCAGTCGGCCATGAAAGACGGTGAATGGATGAAAATACCGCAATTCAAATATGCTTAAAAGGTCGACAATCAGTTTGATAGGAAATACACCTCTTGTAAGACTGGATAAATTATCCGGAGGAGATTTCAATATTTTCTGCAAGCTTGAGTATATGCAACCGGGCGGCAGCATCAAAGACAGGGCTGCACTGCGGATCATAGAGGATGCTTACTCATCGGGCAAGCTCAGAGAGGGTCAGTTGGTTGTTGAGATGACCAGCGGAAATATGGGATCGGGACTTGCTGTTGTTTGCAGTCATTTTGGAAATCCGTTTACTGCAGTTATGTCTGCCGGCAACAGCAAAGAGAGGATTAAGATATTAAAAGCACTCGGGGCAGAAGTTGTCTTAACCGCACAGGTAGACGGTACTGAGGGTATGGTTACCGGAAAGGACATTGATTACGCAGCTAAGGAGGCCAAAAGAATTGCTGTGGAAAATGACGGGTACTATGTCGACCAGTTCAATAATGTTTCGGGAATAAAGGCCCATTTTGAAACAACAGGACCGGAAATATGGCATGATATGCCTGAGACAGATGCATTTGTTACTTCGATCGGAACAGCAGGAACTTTTTCCGGGATAGCCGGGTTTCTGAAAATTCAGAACAGTAATATCAGGTGTATTGCTGTGGAACCGTCAGGTGCAGCTATATTAAAACGGGGATATACCGATAATCCGAAGCATATCATACAGGGTACGGGATACGGACTTGTTCCTCCACACTGGCGACCTGAGCTGGCAGATGATATTGTGACAGTAACAGATGAAGAGGCCAGGGAGATGACAATCCGTCTCGGCAGGGAACAGGGTCTTTTTGCCGGATTTTCTTCGGGAGCCAATGTTGTTGCGGCAATTAAATATGCTGAAGCCAATCCGCATGTAAAAAATATAGTAACAATTTTGTGTGATACCGGTTATAAGTATTCAGATATATAATAAGCATCAGTAGTAATATCATCACTGTTCTGTTAATCAGGTAATTAATTATGGTGTATTTCTTATAAAACCTTCTTAAGGACAACCAATGAACAGTTAAATTTCACTCTTCCCTGTCAATAAAAAAATTTTGCAGATTAAAAACTCTTTTTTAACTTACATCACCGAAGAAATATAACTGACTAAGATAAAGTACTGAAGGCGCTTTTATAATATATTTTCTCATTAAATTGGATTATTTAACCCTGGGCGGGAGCATAATTTATTTTATTAATTATTAAAATTAAAACACATGAATACAATTTTAAAAGTTACTTTGCTTGTTTGTATTACTTTTTTTTTCATCCAGCCTGTTCATGGTCAGAGGTTACTCAACAAACTCAGGGAGAAAGTTGAGGAGAAGGTAGAAGAGAGGATTGAAAAAAAGGTTGAAGAACGTGTAGATGAAAAGGTTGATCAGGCTGTCGACAAGCAGCTCGATAAAATAGAAGAATCAATTGAAGGGGATGAATCTTCGGGGCCTGGTGATAAAGGAGGTGCAGCCGGTAGTGATGAAGACAGGCAGGAGAGGATGCAAAGAATGCTGAAAGGGATGGGAATAGCCGGCGATCCTGTTCCGGTAGACGACAGCTATAGCTTTAATAATCTTATACAGATGCATTTTGAATCCTTTAAACCTAATGGCAATAAGGAAAACGAAGGAGAGTTTATCACACATTTCGATCCGCAGTCGCAAAGCATGGCATATGAGATGGTTTCCGGTAATATGGGTCAGCCGGGACAAGGATTGTTCATAGTGGATTTAAAGAATGAAGCCATCATAATTCTAAGCGAAGAGAACGGCAATAAGAGCGGAATTGTCTATGGCATGGGGTCATTTATGCAGTATATACAAAAACCTGAAGAGGAGATTGATCCGGGAGAGTCTCCGGAGACATATCTCTCAAATCCGAATGTCACAAAAACAGGACGAACAAAAAATATTGCCGGGTATAAATGCGAAGAGTATAAGTACAGCGATGAAGAGTCGGAGTCCCTGATGTGGATCACGTCCGATCTGAAACTGAATGCACGGGATTTTTTCAGTACACTTTTTAAGACCAGTCTCTATGCAGGAGGCATGCAATGGGGATATATGATGGAGGTTACAACAACGGATAAGGAGACGGGAGAGAAATCTTTCATGGAGGTTACCCGTGTTGATAAAAATTCAAATACCAGATTTTCAATTACTGACTATCAGATAACAAATCTTGGTTCAATAAAGATGCCTAAGGAGTAAACAAAGATCATACGATGATTTCACACATGCATGTATTTTACTTAATTTGTAACCAATAATTAAATTTTTGTCACATGTATCTTGTTATAATGATCTTTATGGTTACAGCATTTCTGAATAGTTATAATGATGCGGAAGAAGAGGTAAAATTAGGTGTATTTGCAGATTGTCAGTATTGTGACTGTGAGACAATGGGGACAAGGTTTTACCGGAATTCGACAGTAAAGCTGGAAGAGTGCATCAGCCATTTTAACAATAATACTAATATAGACTTTATTGTTAATGTGGGCGACCTTATAGATCGTGATTTTGAGAGTTTTGCAGACCTGAAACCCGTTTTGATGAAGTCTGAAAGGGAGATTGTAAATATACCGGGGAATCATGATCTGGAAGTTGATCCGGTATTTCGGCGGGGAGTGCCCGGACAACTGGGACTTAAGAAGATGTATCACTCCTCCGTTAAGAATGGCTGGATGTTTATTTTTACTGACGGGAATGATATCTCATTCAATTCTGATGATCCGGAAATAGTTAAGCAGGCTGTTAAACTGACAGCAAAGTTGAAAGAAGAGGGTAAACCTAACCACTATGAGTGGAATGGAGGCATAGGCAGAGAGCAGCTTGCCTGGCTTGAAAAGCAGCTGAAGACTGCCTCGAAAAAAAAACTTAAAACAGCAATTTTTTGTCATTACCCACTTCTTCCTTATGGCGTGCATTCACTCTGGAACCATGACGAGGTTATCGGAATCATCAAAAAATACAGATGTGTGAAGTTGTGGATGAACGGGCATAATCATGCCGGGAACTATCAATATGGCAAAGAGATTCATTATGTCACACTTAAAGGAATGGTTGAGACTGAAAATGAAAATGCTTTTGCCGAAGTGACCTTTTCAGATGATATGATAGAGATAAAGGGGTATGGAAGGGAAGAGAGCAGAAAGCTGAACATTGAATTTTAAACGATGAAGGAGATAAAGAAAGAGATTATAATACAGGTTTATGACAATGCTGAAAGTTTTACTAAAAAGGAGAGGGAACTGATAAACAGCGCAATTATGGCCATGGATGGCGCATGGGCAAAATATTCTAACTTCAAAGTAGGAAGCGCGGTGCTCCTTGAAAATGGCAAAATAGTAATTGGCAATAATCAGGAAAATGCAGTATTTCCTCTTGGATTATGCGCCGAACGGGTAGCTCTTTTTTCTGCTGCCAGCAATTATCCCGGTGTTCCTGTTGTTGCACTTGCATTATCAACAAAGAAAGAGCTTAAAGAGGATGAAGCTCCTGTTTTTCCTTGTGGAAGCTGCAGAAATGCTATTATTGAACAGGAGAATAAGTTTGGCAGGAATATTAAATTGTTAATTACAGGAAGTAATGGTAAAGTATATGTAGTTAATAAAGTTGAGGATATCCTGCCATTTGCCTTCACATCCGGAATTCTTGGGGAATAATATCGACTTTCCCTGTCAGGAAAGTCTCTTTATTACCTGTTACCAGACAGGAAAGTGATGCATTATGGCAACTAATGACCTAAATCCTGTTTATTCTGCATAAAGTTTTCTAAATTTCGAAATTTGACATTTAAAATGACTTTGAAATTAAATAAAGATAAACATATGGAAAAGGAAAAAATATGGAATTTTGGAATAGCCGGAGCAGGCAGTATTGCTGATTTTCATGCAAAGGCAATTGAGAGTCTTGATAATGCAAAGCTGATTGGCATATACGGCACCAACAAGGGTAAAGCAGGAAAACTTGCTGAAAAATATGGCTGTAAAGTTTTTGAGAGTCAGGATGAGATGATGAGGTCTGAATCCATTGATATTATTGCCATTGCCACACCCAGTGGTGCACATCTTGAACCTGCCGTGGAGGCAGCCGTAAACGGCAAGCATGTCATATGCGAAAAACCACTCGAGGTTACCCTTGAACGGATTGACCAGATGACAGAGGCTCATAAAAAATCGGGAACAAGACTGGGAGGAATCTTTAACTACAGGTATAATGAGGCTGTCAGGGAGTTAAAAAAAGCTGTTGACGACAATAGATTCGGGACAATTACCAATGCTTCGGTTTATATACCATGGTGGCGGTCGGATGAGTACTATGACAGCAGCTGGCGGGGCACCCTGGCATTTGACGGGGGAGGTGCACTCATGAACCAGTCGATTCATATGGTCGACATGCTGCAGTATATTATGGGTCCGGTAAATTCGCTGTTTGCCTATACGGCCACCCTGGGCCATACCGGAATAGAGGTTGAGGATACAGCCGTAGCTGTCCTCAGATTCGCCTGTAATGCTCTTGGAGTGATTTACGGATCAACAGCTTCTTATCCGGGACAATTCAGGAGAATTGAAATCACGGGTACAGAAGGCACGGCAATCATGGAAGAAAACAGTTTTAAAGTCTGGCAGTTCAGGAATTCTCTTCCCCGTGACAAGGAAATCATTGAGAAATTCAGCGCTATTGAGGGAGGTGGCGGAGTTTCTGATCCGATGGCAATACCCTTTGAGCCTCACGCCAGGAATATTGAAGCATTTATTGAGTCGATATTGGAGAACAAGCCTTTTGAAGTTGATGCAGAAGAAGCAAGAAAATCTGTGGAGATAATACTTGGTATCTACAGATCAGCCAGGGAACATATAGAAATTCATTTTTAATACAACAAAGATATGTTTGAAAAGTCTGTTTACGTAAACCGCCGGAAGAAGTTAAAAGAGAAGATCAATGCCGGAATTGCCCTTTTTATGGGCAATGAAGAGTCGCCCATGAACTACAGGGATAATCCGTTTCTGTTCAGACAGGACAGTTCATTACTGTACTTTTTCGGCCTCGATTTACCAGGATTGGCGGGGATCATTGACTTTGACAGCGGTGATGAATATATTTTCGGGGATGATGCAGATATTGATGATATCATCTGGACAGGACCCCAGCCGGTTATTAGTGAGTCGGCCTCCCGTGCAGGTGTGGAGAAGAGCGGGAGCCGGTCGCAACTGGCAGATTTTTTAGCTGCTTCATTAAGAGGTGGAAGAAAAATTCATCTGTTACCTCCTTACCGCGGTGAGAACAGGATAAGACTTGAGCAACTGCTGGGAATTTCATCACTAAGAACAGATGATTATAAATCGACAGAACTGATCAGGGCAATTGTTGACCTGAGATCTGTTAAGGAGAGTTGTGAAATTGATGAAATTAAAATAGCATGCGGACTGGGATATAACATGCATGTATCGGCAATGAGAATGGCCTGGCCAAGGATCCTTGAGCAGCAGATCGCCGGTACTCTCGAAGGTATAGCCAGGGGAGGAGGAGGTCTTTTGCCCTTTCCGATAATTCTTTCACAGAATGGCGAGACACTTCATAATCATGATCACTCTCAGTTCCTGGAGGAGGGAAGACTGATGCTGGTTGATGCAGGAGCTGAATCACCGCTGCACTATGTTTCTGATTTTACAAGGACTACACCCGTTGGAGGTAAGTTTACTCAGCAGCAACTTGAAATATACGAAATAGTACTGGCAGCTAACAATAGAGTTAAAGAGTTAATTCGACCGGGAGTAACCTATTTGTCGGTTCATCTGGCTGCTGCAAAAGTTATTGCATCAGGATTAACGGATTTGGGACTCATGAAAGGTGATCCCGAAGAGGCTGTCGAAAATGGTGCCCACGCCCTCTTTTTTCCTCATGGAATAGGTCATATGATGGGACTGGATGCGCATGACATGGAAGATCTTGGTCAGATCTATGTAGGCTTTGATGAGGAAATCCGTCCGTCGGACCAGTTTGGAACCTCATCATTGCGTCTTGGCCGCCGACTTCAGCCCGGATTTGTTGTTACTAATGAACCCGGAATATATTTTATACCTGCGTTGATCGATAAATGGCAGAGAGAAAAGGTCAATCACCAGTTTATAAATTTTGATGCAGTAAATAAATACAGAGGTTTTGGAGGAATCAGGCTGGAAGATGACATACTGGTGACAAAGACAGGGAGCGAAATTATAGGAGAACGGTTGCCGGTAACACCGCGGGAGATTGAAAAGATTGTCAACAGCACTGATATGGATACTATTGCGTAAGCATTTTATGATAGAAATAATCCATCTCTGTTCTTATCTCATCTCTTATTTCACGGCATTTTTGGGTAATCTCTTCTTTACACTTTGAATTTTTATATGGATTGTGAAATCCCAGGTGCATCTTTCGCTTGTATTTTATGGGAGGAATTTTCAGCTCTTCTACTGTGCCGTCACCCACTGTAATCAGATAATCAAATTCAATATTTTGATATTTTGAAAAATGATTTGGAATCTGAGGATCGAATTTTATTCCAATTTCAGTGATTACCTGCCGGGCAATGGGACTGATATGATCAGCCGGATCGATACCAGCAGAATAAATTTCTATGTCCGGATTACCATAATTTCTTAAAATGGCCTCTGCCATCTGACTTCTGCATGAATTCTGCTCGCTTAAGAATAGAATTTTCATTAGTTTTTTTGTTTTTTTGATGCCGGCAAAAAATAGGTAAAATTCTTTTATTATAAAAGGTTATTTATTAGTTTATCACAAAAAATTGCATATTTTCCGGAATAATTCCTTTTTGAAAAAATTATTGTTACCGGCACACGAAATGAACCTCCTCGTTATGGAAAAACCAACAGTCCTGATTGTGAAAATTTATATGATAACTAAGGAGCAGTTCCGTTTAAAGGAGGGATTACTGAGTATTAATTAATTAATTTCCACAGAAATATAAATATTCAGACCAAATGAAATCAAATGATATAATGAATTTATTTTAAAAACTTTGAGTATTAAGGTGTAATTGTCTATTTTCGTAGTCTGAATGTTTACGCGCACCATATTTTTATGGTCTATAAATAATTATACATGGAACCTAAAGATCTAAAAAACTCAAAAGAGTTAAAAAGTACTCAGGGTACTGATGAAAAGAACATCGAAAAAGATATCGATTCCACAAGAGAAGATTTAATCCGGGACAGCTCCGATAAGGTAGATCAGGAGAAAAAACCGCCGGATGTATCAGAAAATACTGTTGCGGTCAATAATGATGCCTCAGAGAAATCTGAACCTGGAATTTCCGATGTGAACGGCCGGGATACTGAGAAGAATGACACCCAAATGATTGAGGTAAGCGATGAGCCGGAGAGCGATGAGCCGGACAAGGATGAATCTGTAAATTCTGATCCTGATGTTAACAGAGCAGCTGATGCCGGTTCAGAAGAGTCTGAATCCGTTAGCAGCAGTTCTGATAAGGAAAAGAGTGAAGACACAGAACCTGCAATGGCTGTTTCTGATTCTGAAGCACCCAAAGGAGATGACCCGGAAGAGTCAGAATCCGGGAGTGGAGCTGTTGAAGTTGAAATAACCGAAGATGCTGAGCCTGACTCAGAGGAGTCTGAAGAAAAACCTGAAGATAAAGGTGAAGAGGCAGTTACTGAAACTGTCAATAAAACCCTTAAAACTGAAGTGACTGCCGGAGGTGAGAAGGCAGAGACAGATTCAGATAAGTCGGAGGGAGATGAAAGTGACAAAAGTGAACAGGTAAAAGTTTCAAAAACAGATAAACCGGCCTTTGTAAAAGTTAATATTCCAAAGAGGCAGAAGAAAGTACATTCAGAACCGGAACATGAGGATTTAACTGATTATTCAGAATATACCCAGGTAGAGCTGGTAAATACCCTGAGAAGTATATTGGAAGATAATAACAGGGATGTTAAACGGGAAGTTGAGGCAATAAAAGCTGCTTTTTACAAGAAGCTAAAAGAAGAGATAGAATTGAATAAGAAGGAATTCATTGCAGAAGGAGGTGATGAAGATGAGTTTGTTCCTGAAGAAAATCCCTATGAGAATGATATTAAAGAGCTTCTGAAATTGTACCGTCACCAGAGGATTGAGTATAACAGGCAGCTTGAGCAGGATAAAGAGGTGAACCTTCAGTTGAAGTATGAGGTGATTGAAGAGATTAAGGGATTAATTCACAAAGAGGAATCCATAAACAAAACATTTCAGGAATTCAGGGACTTACAGAAACGTTGGCGTGAAATAGGACTGGTGCCGCAAACCAAGGTGAAGGATCTTTGGGATACATATAATTTCCATGTAGAGAATTTTTATGACTATATAAAAATTAATCAGGAGCTGCGGGATCTTGACCTGAAAAAGAATCTTGAAATTAAAATCCGACTTTGTGAGCAGGCTGAAGAGCTTTTGCTGGAGACTAATGTGATCAGGGCATTTAATGCCCTGCAGAAGTTGCATGACAGGTGGCGGGAAGTAGGTCCTGTGCCTCGCGAACATAAAGAAGATATCTGGGAGCGCTTTAAGATTGCAACCTCTAAAATAAATAAAAAGCATCAGGACTATTTTGAAGACAGAAAATCTGAACAGAAAAAGAACCTTGAAGCCAAAAAGGCACTTTGTGAACAGGTAGAGGAGATAAGCGAAATGGAATTCACTAATCACAAAGAGCTGAATGATAAGTCAAAAGAGGTTATTAATCTTCAAAAGGTATGGAGAACAATCGGATTTGCTCCGCGGAAAGACAATAATAAAATATACAGTCGTTTCAGGGCAGCCTGTGATAAGTTTTTTGACAAGAAACGTGAATTTTATGCACAAAACAAAGAGCTGCAGCAAAATAATTTACAGATGAAGATTGATCTCTGCGTGCAGGCCGAAGCTCTTAAAGACAGCACCGACTGGCGAAAAGCTACAAACGATCTGATCAATATTCAACGACAATGGAAGGAGATCGGACCTGTACCCCGCAAGCAATCGGATGCACTGTGGAAGAGGTTCAGAGCTGCGTGCGACTACTTTTTTGATAAGAAATCAGATCATTTCTCAAATATCGATGCTGAGCAGATCGAAAATTTAACTAACAAAGAGAAGCTTATTGAGGAGGTGGAAAATTTCAAACCTTCAGATGATGTTGATGAAAATCTTAACAGGATGAAGGAGTTCCAGCGCAGGTGGACAGAGATAGGTCATGTGCCGATTAAAAAGAAAGATATTATTCAAAGGAGATTCAGGGAAGCCATAAATAAGTTGTTTGACGATCTGAATGTGGATGAATCTGAACGAAATCTTTTGAAATTTAAAACCAAGATGGCTACATTCTCAGAATCGTCTTACGGTCAGGACAAAATGAGGATGGAGAGGGAAAAGTACATGAATAAACTGAAGCAGTTGGAGACCGATCTGGTTTTGCTGGATAACAATATCGGATTTTTTGCCAAGTCCAAAAAGACAGAATCCCTGATTAAAGATGTAAAAAGGAAGATTGAACAGACAAAGGATAAGATTGAGTTTCTGAAGGAAAAAATAAGAGTTATCGACGAAATGGATCAGTCGGAGGATTAAAGTTTTTGACTGGTACTGAGTTTTGTTTGTTAACTTGTTTATTAGTCGTCTCCCGGTTTCTGCCGTGAGACGATTTTTTAAATACAATCCTATTTCCTGTAGATTTTTTTGTATCCGTAGATAGCGCCTTCACCCAGTTCCTCTTCAATACGCAGAAGCTGGTTGTATTTTGCCATCCTGTCTGACCGGCTCAAAGATCCGGTTTTAATCTGGCCGCTGTTTGTTGCAACAGCAATATCGGCAATTGTAGAATCTTCTGTTTCACCCGATCTGTGGGAGGTAACAGTTGTATAACCGGCACGGTGAGCCATTTCAATAGCATCCAAAGTTTCTGTCAGGGTACCGATCTGGTTAACCTTAATAAGGATAGAGTTTGCTGCACCCAGTTCAATTCCTTTTTTCAGATACTCAACATTGGTAACAAATATATCGTCTCCCACCAGCTGGCACTTATTGCCAATTGCACTGTTAAGTTTTACCCAGCCTTCCCAGTCGCCTTCATCCATTCCGTCCTCGATAGAGTCGATCGGGAATTTGGATATCAGTTCAGCAAGGTAGGCAGCCTGTTCATCTGAATTTCTTTTCGCTGCTCCTGCTCCTTCAAATTTTGTATAGTCGTATATCCCGTCGCTGTAAAACTCCGAAGCAGCACAGTCAAGGGCAATAGATACATCACCTCCATCTTCGGCACGACCCGGTTTATAGCCGGCATTTTTGATCGCTTCGATAATGCAGTTAAGTGCATCTTCAGTACCATCAAGCTCAGGTGCAAATCCGCCTTCATCGCCAACTGCAGTGCTGAGATTGCGGCTTTTGAGTACTTTTTTAAGACTATGGAAAACTTCAGCTCCCATCCTTAACCCTTCCCGGAAGGATGGTGCGCCAATCGGGCGGATCATAAATTCCTGGAAAGCGATAGGTGCATCAGAGTGTGAACCTCCGTTGATTATATTCATCATCGGAACAGGCAGAGTTTTTGCATTGGTTCCTCCGATATACCGGTAAAGCGGAACACCTGCAAATTCTGCTGCTGCTTTTGCTACAGCCAGGGAAACCCCCAGAAGGGCATTAGCCCCCAGTTTCGACTTGGTTTTTGTTCCGTCAAGCTCCAGCAGCTTATTGTCAACAGCTACCTGGTCGGTAGCATCCATGCCGATTAACTCTTCGGCAATAACATCATTCACATTGTCGACAGCCTTTAAAACACCTTTACCCAGATAACGGCCTTTGTCACCGTCGCGAAGCTCGAGTGCTTCATTTTCACCTGTTGAAGCTCCTGAAGGAACTGCAGCACGACCAAACGCACCGCTTTCAAGCATTACTTCAACCTCAATAGTCGGATTACCGCGTGAATCCAGAATTTCTCTTGCTTTAATGTCACTAATTAACATGTTTTTTATTTTATATTTTGTTAAACTTAAGAATTTCATGACAGGTTAATCAGGTATTTAACCCTCTTTTACAGAGTTCAAAGATAATAAAATGTTATTGTCTTACAGATTCGGAAAATAAAGAATATTCATATTTTACATTGGGGTAACCTGTATTCAGATTGTATATTTACAGTTATTAACGTCACGGAGATTAATTTGACTATATTTACTGCATTGCCGGCAGGGATCCTGGCAGCCTGACTTTTATTACATTTGTGATTCACATCGCAAAAGGCCTGGTGATAATGCTGTTATTAGCTTTCCGGTAACCCTGGCCCGGCGGTGATTTCAGGATTGATTGGAACTGTCGTCAGTAGCTTAAATGATTTAAGATTATAAATGAATTATCAAATGACAAGGCCGGTAGGTGATAACCTGATTAAATGTCTCATGATCAAGTTAGTAATAATTTATTTGACGATACCGATGCCATTTCTTGTTGCGGCCACGGAGACACAGGATACTCTGCCTGAAAATTTTCAGGACGATCCCGTTTTCAGGAATTCTCCGGTCGGATATCACCTGATTGATCTCGAATCAGGTAAAACCATCTCAGGACATAATGAGGAGAAATTACTGATACCTGCTTCTGTAATGAAATTAATAACTGCTGCTGCAGCAACAGAATTGCTGGGGTCCGATTATCGTTTTCAGACAGGGATAGGATACAGGGGAGTGGTAAAGAACGGTATGCTGGAGGGTGATTTAGTAGTTAAGGGGGGTGGTGATCCGGCACTGGGATCGGAATATTTCGCTGATCATTATGGGAACAGCGATTTTTTAAAGAGATGGGTAAGGCTGATTAAAGCCTCTGATATAATAAGTGTTACGGGAGATTTAGTAATCGATATGTCTCTGTATGACAGTGAAAAGGTACCACCTAAGTGGATATGGGAAGATATTGGAAATTATTACGGTGCGGGTGCCGGTGCCCTGACCGCTTTCGATAATCTGTTCCGTATAACTTTTCGTTCCCCCGGAATGGAGGGAGAGGCAACGGAAATAATTTCGGTATACCCAGATATACCGGGAATTGAAATTGAGAACAAGGTACTCTCATCAGACATTAACCGTGATCTGGCGTATGTTTTTGGCAGTCCCTATGACTCCGGAAGGATAATCAGAGGCACCATTCCTAAAAACCGTAATGCATTTACCATAAAAGCATCAAATCCCTTTCCTGAAAAATTACTGGCGGAAAAATTTGCAGATATACTGGCAGCAGAAGGTGTTTTTTTGTCGGGAGAAATAAAAATTGTGACAGATGCAGTTAAAGATATCAATGTTATATATATCCAGGAATCGCCTCCCCTGCAGGAGATTGTTAAGGTCATGAACACGGAGAGTGTTAATCTGTTTGCCGAACACCTTGTAAATCAGATTCCGGTTTTGGAAGACGGAGTGGGCAGCCGGATTAAAGGTATAGAATTGATAAGGGATTTCTGGGAGCAGAAGGGACTGGATGTTAAGCAGCTTATCATGGAGGACGGAAGTGGTTTATCACATTTCAATGCTGCCTCGCCCTCCTTTATTACTTCTGTATTATATTTTATGGAACATTCTGAGTATCGTGACCTTTTTGCCGGTACTTTACCCGGAGCAGGGGAGGGAACCGCAGCAGCATTCAGTAATTCGGTATTTCCTGGTGAAACATTGAGAATAAAGAGCGGATCGATGACCGGAGTGCGGTGCTACGGGGGGTATCTCACAACCGGCAGAGACAGCAGACTGGCATTTGCAATAATGATTAACCATTTTTCAGGTTCAGGTGCAGACCTTGCCGTGAAAATTGAAAAACTGATCTCATCATGGAAGATGCATTATTAGAATTAAGCAAAATTGTTTGATAACATCATTTTTAGTATGTATTTTGCAGCCCGGATAAAAGAAATTTCAAAGTTATGTTTCAGCAATTTCAGACCTTTAAAAATGAAGAGAAGTGACAGCATGTGAAACATAAATCTTAAGAATTCTGTTCCTGAATTCGGAAATTATCTGAGCCGGTTTTAAAAGAGAGTAACGACTGTTTAAAGGTATTATCAGATTTTAATTTATATGAGAAAATTTACAGAAGACCCTTATATATTGACGAAAGAAGGCATAAAGGAGGCACCTGTCTCCTTTTTCGGCAAATTGAAGTATCTCGGTCCCGGCTTTATCCTGTCGGCCTCTGTTGTAGGATCAGGAGAGTTAATCTCCACAACAACCCTCGGCGCACGTGCCGGATTTGTGACACTTTGGGTTATAATAATCAGTTGTATTGTTAAAGTTGCCATTCAGTTAGAGTTCGGGAAGCAGGCTATAAGAACGGGTGAGACGGTCATGACCTCACTTAACAGAATAGGAGGGCCCCGGTTTGGGAAAAGAAATGCCAACTGGAGTTTATGGACCTGGCTGGTCCTGTGGTTATTCAAGCCTCTTCAGCTTGGTGGAATTATCGGTGGTGTAGCAATAACCCTTAACATGGCATTCCCTTCGGTCAGCATAACATGGTTTGCTGTTATAGTCGGCATAATAGTGGCTGCCATGGTTTTTAAAGGTTACTATTTTTTTATTGAGAAGATGTCGGTCGTGCTGATGTTGCTCTTTACAGTATTTACCATTGTGGCAGTCTTTATGCTCCAGTATACCCCGTCGGCTTTTTCAGTGTCTGATGTTATTGCCGGACTTGGGTTTAAACTTCCTGCAGCAAGCGTTGGTTTTGCCATTGCTGCATTCGGTCTGACAGGTGTGGGCGGAGATGAGATTGTTGCCTATAATTACTGGTGCCTTGAAAAGGGGTATGCACGTTTTACCGGTCCGTATGAAGACAACGAAGAGTGGCACAAGCGTGCAAAAGGGTGGATAAAGGTTATGAATCTGGATGCCATCCTGTCGATGGTGGTTTATACCCTTGTGACAGCCGCTTTTTACCTGTTGGGTGCGGCAGTGCTGTATAAGAGCGGCGATATACCCAGAGGTTTTGAGATGATAGAGACATTATCGAAGATGTATACCGGAGCCTACGGACCATGGGCAAAAGGATTTTTCCTTTTTGGATCTTTTGTAGTGCTCTTTTCAACTCTTTTTTCTGCTCTTGCAGCGCGTACAAGAATCTTCTCAGACCTGTTCGGACAGTTGGGATGGATCGACTTTTTTAACAGGAAGCAGCGTCGGAATACCATTGCCGTTTTAGCCTGGGTTTTTCCTGTATTGTGGATCATTGCACTTGTCTGGGTAAAACTGCCAGTTCTTATGGTAACCATAGGGGGTATTGTAACATTTTTTATGCTTCTGATAATTGTTTATGCCGGGTGGCATTTCAGGTACAGGCAGGGGCAGTACGGACTTGAATCGTCAAAATTTTATGATGTTTCGCTCTGGATTAGCGGCGTGGTCATTTTTTTAGTAGGTTTGTACGGGGCAGTGTCGATTTTATGATTTTAAAGAGAATTTATCTGCAGGAAATAAAATTTGACAATTAATTTGAACTGTATTAAATTATAACAATCCGGCAGAAAAATAAATAAGCAAACAAATTTGTAAAACAGGTAAATAATTTTTGGAACTTAAGAATATATCCATATTTTCGTGTCCGTACACGGAAATTAATTTTAAAAGTTAATAATTAAAAAATTCAAACATATGGAACTTGTAAAATATACTTTTGGAGTGGGAGATCGCTTTAATCATGAAGGTTTAGCGCAGTTAAAGGCAGTTATAAAAGCAAATAACAGAGGTGTGGAGGTATCGGCGGTATGGAACAAATCCAACCGTGAGCACAATATTGTTCATTCCGAACCCGAAGGGACACGCAAAGAGGCAGATGAGGCTGTAAAGGCTCTGGGTTGGAACAAGCCTTACTTTGTCGATGCTGATCATATTAACCTCACTAACGTAGACAGGTTTATAATGCATTCGGATTTTTTTACCCTTGATGTTGCCATGTATATCGGGAACGAAACCGGCGCTGATGACAGAGAGGCATTTAAAAAATCGTGTGCCTCCCTTGGAAGTGAGGTTATCATTCCGGGTATCCCGGAACCGGTAAAGATTACGGATGAACTGCTGGATGAGGTTGCCGGGAAGTATCTTGCCGCTGTTAAGGAGGCAGGGAAAATTTACAGGCATATCGAATCGGTAAAAGGTGCCGGAAATTTTGTCACCGAGGTGTCAATGGATGAAGTGGAAGCACCACAGACACCGGTCGACATGTTTTTTATCCTGAAGATGATAGCTGATGAGAAAATCCCGGCGCAGACTATAGCGCCAAAATTTACAGGACGTTTTAATAAAGGTGTCGATTACGTGGGGGATGTTGATCAGTTTGCAAAGGAGTTTGAACAGGATGTACTGGTCATTGACTATGCCGTCAAGGCTTTCGGTCTGCCTGCGAATCTCAAACTCAGCGTTCATTCAGGATCAGATAAATTTACCATATATCCGGTTATGGGTGAGATCATTAAGAAATATGATAAAGGAATCCATGTTAAGACAGCAGGCACAACATGGCTGGAGGAGGTCATCGGTCTTGCTGTTTCGGGAGAAGAGGGCTTAAAGGTTGCAAAAGAGATCTATGCCAATGCACTTATCCGCAAAGATGAACTATGCGGACCATATGCGGATGTAATAGATATTGATGAATCAAAACTTCCTTCTGCAGTTGAAGTGGACGGATGGTCGGGCGAAAAATTCGGGAATGTACTTCGACATATTCCGGGGCATACCGATTACAATCCTAACTTCAGACAGCTTATCCATGTTGGTTATAAAGTAGCAGCAGAGATGGGAGAGAAATATACGGGATTATTAGAGAAATATGCTGATATTGTGGGAAGCTGCGTTGAGGAAAATATTTTTGAACGGCATCTGAAGAGATTGTTTAATTTATGATAATACGATAACCGGAAAAGATAGTACTCCCGGCTGAGGCCGGGGTACTTAATTTTTAAGGTCTGCCTATAAATAATTATAAAATTTTAAACAGATGAAACAGTTTATGGATGAAGATTTCCTGCTGCAGACAGATTCTGCAAAGGAACTATATCATAACCATGCCGCCAAAATGCCTGTTTTTGATTATCACTGTCACATTCCTCCCAAAGAGATTGCCGATGACATACAGTTTGAGAATATTGCCCGGATATGGCTTTACGGAGATCATTACAAATGGCGGGCAATGCGCACAAACGGGGTGGATGAGAGATACTGCACAGGTGATGCCACCGACCATGAAAAATTTGAGAAGTGGGCTGAGACAGTACCCCATACTCTGCGGAATCCCCTGTTTCACTGGACTCACCTGGAGCTAAAGCGGTTTTTCGGGATTGAAAAATTGTTGTCTCCGGCGACCAGCGTTGAAATCTGGGAGGAGTGCAACTCAAAACTGCAGTCACCCGGATATTCTGTCCGTAACATAATAAAACGGGCTAATGTCCACACCATCTGCACTACCGATGATCCGGCCGATACTCTTGAACATCACAGGAAAATCAGGGAAGCAAAAGATTTTGATGTTGCTGTGTACCCGGCATGGCGGCCTGATAAGGCTATGGCAGTTGATAATCCGGAAACTTATAATGAATATCTCGACAGACTGGCAGAGTCGGCTGATACAGAGATAATCTCTTATGAAAGTTTTATGGATGCACTCTATAAACGTCATGCCTTTTTTCATGAGAACGGCTGCCGTCTGTCTGACCATGGACTTGAAACAGCAATAGCAGAAGATTATACGGCGGATGAGATTAAATCAATTTTCAGTAAGATCCGGGGAGGTTCACGGCTTTCAAATGAGGAGATACTGAAATTTAAATCGTGTATGCTATATGAATTTGGTATTATGGATCATTCCGGTGGCTGGACGCAGCAGTTCCACCTTGGCGCGTTGAGGAACAACAGTACCAGACTTTTCAAAAAACTGGGTCCTGATACAGGTTTTGATTCAATAGGTGATTTTGAAGTTGCAAAACCATTGTCAAAGCTGCTCGACAGGCTTGATATGAATAATCAGCTGGCAAAGACAATTCTTTATAATCTCAATCCGCGTGACAATGAATTAATTGCTACAATGGCAGGCAATTTTCAGGATGGTTCTTTACCCGGCAAAATGCAGTTCGGGTCTGCCTGGTGGTTCCTGGATCAGAAAGACGGTATGGAGAAGCAGATAAATGCCCTTTCAAATCTGGGCTTGTTAAGCAGATTCGTTGGTATGCTTACCGACTCCCGCAGTTTTCTCTCCTATGCACGCCATGAATACTTCAGGAGAACCCTTTGTAACCTGCTGGGCAATGACGTGGAGAACGGAGAGATACCCAATGACATGGCATGGCTCGGACAAATGGTTGAAAATATCTGTTTCAACAACGCACGCAACTATTTTGCTTTTGAAAAGTGAATTAAAGAGTATAAATCAATATAATCAACTTATTCTGATATGGGTTATACAAAATTCCTGAAAACAGCCGGAATGCTGGCTCTGACGGTCGCTGTTTCATGTATAGGTCCGTCAAACAAGAGACAATTGAAATTAGCACACGGTTTGCCTACTGATCATCCTGTACACGAGGCCATGATGTTTTTGGCAGAGAGGGCAGGGGAGCTTTCAGAGGGCCGATTGGAAATTGAGGTTTATCCGGCAGAGCAACTGGGATCGGAACAGCAGTGTGTGGAGCTTGTTCAGATAGGCAGTCTGGCTATTACTAAAATATCAGCCGCAGTAATGGAGAGCTTCTCGGAAGATTATAAAGTGTTCGGACTACCCTATATTTTCCGGGATAGGGAGCATGCATATAAGATATTTGACGGGGAGATAGGGAGAGACCTGTTGTTAAGCACCGAAGACAAATGGATCCGCGGATTATGTTATTATGATGCAGGATCAAGGAGTTTCTATACCAAAGACAAGCCGATCACCCATCCGGATGATCTGGCAGGTCTGAAGATAAGGGTACAACGAAGCATAACAGCCGTTGAGATGATGCAGGCATTAGGCGGTTCGGCCACGCCAATTGCCTGGGGAGAACTCTATACGGCTCTGCAGAGCGGTGTTGTCGACGGAGCCGAAAATAATCCGCCAAGTCTCTATACATCCCGCCACTACGAGGTGTGTAAATATTACTCGCTCGATGAACACAGCACTATACCGGATGTTCTGGTAATTAGCAAAAAGATCTGGGATGATCTTACTCCTGAGGAGCAGGAATGGATTCAAAAGGCGGCCAATGAATCGGCAATACTGGAAAGAGAGTTATGGGCAGAATCAGAAAAGATGTCGCTGCAGGAGGTACAAAAGGCAGGAGTTGAAATTAATTACCCCAACAAAGAGCCCTTTATCAAAAAAGTTCAGCCCATGCTGGAATCGTACAGGGATAATGAGGTAATTTACTCTTATATAAAAAGAATTAATGCCGTTGAATAAATTTACTGATATGACTATAAGACAAATTATTGACAAAGTATTGGAATGGTTCCTTGTGCTGTTGATGAGCGTACTTGTTGTTGATGTTTTATGGCAGGTAACAAGTCGCTATGTAATGAACTCACCCAGCAGCTATACCGACGAGCTGGCAGGTTATTTGCTGATCTGGGTAGGCCTGCTTGGTGCCGCATACGTTGCCGGCAAAAGAGAACATCTTGCTATCGACCTGTTAATACAGCGCAGTTCTCCTGAGAGAAGAAGAAAACTTGAGATGATCATAAGTGTGGTTATTGTAATTTTTGCAATCACCGTTATGATCATTGGCGGATCGTGGCTGGTATACACACGTTTCTACCTGTCGGTCAAATCTTCAGCTATCGGACTGCCTCTGGGCATTGTATATCTTGTACTCCCGATAAGCGGAGTGCTGATAGCCTATTATGATATTGACAATATCCGTAACATGATTAAAACTAACCGGAAAAACTAACTATTATGGAATTTTTTGAAGTATTTGTACTGGTATTCAGTTTTATAATTTTACTGGTTGTGGGTGTTCCCATTGCTTTCAGCATAGGTATATCCGGTATTTTAACCATGCTTGTCAGTATTGATTTTATACCTGCTCTTACCACATTTTCACAGAGAATGGCAACCGGACTGGATAGTTTTGCCCTTCTTGCCATACCGTTTTTCATACTTGCGGGAAATATAATGAACAGCGGGGGAATAGCTATTAAGCTAATTGATTTTGCAAGAGTACTGGTAGGTGGTATCCCCGGTGGTGTTGCTATGGTTAATGTTATGGCAAATATGCTTTTTGGTGCCATTTCAGGTTCTGCCGCAGCGGCAGCATCAGCTATTGGAAGTATGATGCAGCCGGAGATGAAAAGAGAGGGCTATCCTGAAAATTTCAGTGCTGCGGTAAATATTACATCTGCAACAACAGGATTGTCGATCCCTCCCAGCAATATTCTCATCGTATATTCACTTGCCAGCGGTGGCGTATCAATTACAGCGCTTTTCCTTGCAGGGTATATTCCGGGTATTCTTACCGGTGTGGCTATTATGCTTACAGCGATAACCATGCTTGTTTACAAGCGAAAGGGAATGGCGGCAGCTTTAAAGACCGTAGGCATTATTGCTTTGATAGTAGTTGGTCTCTTTTTAATTTATCAGGGCATATCCTTTTCGAAGGTTGCATTTTCCCCGTTGGTAAACAAGATATTACTCTATATAGTAATGGCAGGCTTTGCTGTTTTTATGGTAATGAGGACAATAAAACATAAGGCACAGGCATTGCAGGGTACCAAAAAGTTCCTTGATGCAATACCCAGTCTGCTTATGCTTGTCATAGTGATCGGCGGCATTGTGGCAGGTTACTTCACTGCCACAGAAGCTTCGGCAGTTGCAGTGTTATATTCACTCATTCTGGCCTTTATTTACAGGCAGGTTTCAGTAAAAGATCTGCCGGATATAATTCTCAGGTCGGTAAAGACAACGGGAATAGTTATGTTGCTGATAGCAACCTGTCTTGGCCTGTCATGGATCATGGCCTATGAAAATATACCTCAGAATGTCAGCAGGGGATTGTTGTCAATAACCAGTAATCCTTTTATGATTCTTCTTATTATTAACATGCTGCTGCTGTTTGTAGGTGTTTTCATGGATATGACTCCTGCTGTGCTGATTTTCACCCCTATTTTTTTACCAATAGTTACTGCTATGGGAGTTGATCCTATACACTTTGGAATTATCATGGTTCTGAACCTGAGTGTCGGACTCTGTACCCCTCCTGTGGGATCGGTACTTTTTATCGGCTGCAGTGTGGCGGGATTGAGTATCGATAAAGTGATAAAACCACTTATCCCCATGTTCATCGCTATGGTGATTGTCTTGTTATTTGCAACCTATTTTCCACAGATAAGTCTGTGGCTTCCCCAAAAACTGGGATTTTAATATTTTAAGAAAGGGCCGGTAATCCGGCCCTTTCTCTACATATTCTTTATTTCATTGACAAGCTTTTGGATAGAGCTTTTAGCATCGCCGAATAACATTCGTGTTTTATCATTGAAAAAGAGAGTGTTCTCAATTCCTGCATAACCTTTCCCCATACCCCGTTTCATGATAATGATATTTTTTGCCAGGTGTGCGTCAATTATGGGCATTCCGTAAATCGGACTTCCAGGATCATCATATGCAGCCGGATTGACCACATCGTTGGCGCCAACCACGATGGCAACATCAACATTTGGCATATCAGGATTGATATCATCCATCTCCACCAGCTTTTCATAAGGAACATCAGCCTCGGCCAGAAGGACGTTCATATGTCCCGGCATACGTCCTGCAACAGGATGAATAGCATATTTTACCTCCACTCCTTTACTCTCGAGAAGTTCATCGAGTTCCTGTGTAATGTGCTGTGCCTGCGCAACAGCGAGTCCGTAACCCGGAATAACCACTATCCTTTGTGAGTAGCTGAGCAGTACTGCGGCATCACTGAGTGTAATTTCTTTAATGGTACCCTGCGCACCGGCAGCCGCAGAAACTCCGCCACCAAAAGAGCCTACGATAACATTTATCAGCGAGCGGTTCATTGCCTTACACATAAGAACGGTAAGAATCATACCTGCTGCTCCTACAAGGATACCTCCAAGTATCATCGCCTGGTTGTTATATATGAATCCGGCCATCGCAGCGGCAATTCCTGTAAAAGCATTCAGCAATGAAATTACCACCGGCATATCTGCACCTCCGATAGGCATTACAAACATAACCCCGTAGATCAGCGAGAGAGCCAGCAGCGTGTAAATTGCCCAGATCAATTCTGACGGCTGAAGAGGAGAGAAAATGATGAATGTTCCCAGTCCCAGGGTTATGATCAGCAAACCCAGATTCAGGTATGTCATGAAAGGCTTCATAATATCGCCTACCTTGCCGTCAAGTTTGCCATAAGCAATCATACTCCCGCTAAAGGCTATTGCTCCGATAATCAGTCCGAGGACGGTTACCAGAATTGATCCCGTTTCACCTGCCACTGCATTGGGATATTCGAGAAGGGCTACCAGTGCTGAAGCTGCACCACCCGTGGCATTATAGAATGATACCAGTTGCGGCATAGCAGTCATTTTAACTCTTCTGGCAACGATCCATCCGATAGCCGCGCCAACGCCGATAGCAGCTAAGATGATCCAAAAGTTGGCAAGGGATATCCCTTCGCCTTCTGTATTTTTATGAAGCAGGAGGGTTGTAATCATAGCCAGACCCATACCGCCTGCGGCCCATAGATTACCCCTTCGGGCAGTTCGTGGATGGGAAAGCAATTTCAGTCCCGTGACAAACAGAAGCGCTGCAATAAGGTAGCTTAATTCAAGAAGTGTATCACCAATGGTAAATTCCATGCCGTTTACTATTCCTAATACTTTATTCATAATTGCCTACTTTTTTTCTTTTTAAACATTTCCAGCATTCTGTCGGTTACAGCAAAACCTCCTACCACATTAAGAGTTCCAAAGATGAGGGCCAGTATTCCCAGTACCAGTTCAAGTGATAAGGAAGAGAGATTGGCGTGACCGACAAGAATGATCCCGCCTATGATAATTACACCACTGATAGCATTGGCGCCTGACATAAGCGGTGTATGAAGAACAGCTGGCACATTTGAAATCACCTCAATGCCCAGAAAAACAGAGAGGGCAATGATGAAGATGGCTTCTTTATATTCAAAGAAATATTGTAAAACTTGTTCCATTGTTAGTATTTATTTATTATCGAATTCTGATTTAACACGCTCATTGTAAATCTCACCCTTATGGGTTATGCATGTTCCTTTTACGATTTCGTCTTCAAAGTTGAGGTTTAATCCTCCGTTTTCATCAATAATGAGCTGGAGGAAATTGAGTACGTTTTTACCGAACATGCGACTGGCATCAAGTTGTGTCAGGGCGGAATAATTTGACTGTCCTATGATTTTGACATCTTTATGCACAACTGTTTTGTCATTTTTTGTCAGCTCACAGTTACCTCCGCTTGAGGCTGCAAGGTCAATTATTACTGCTCCCGGTTTCATCTTTTCCACTGTCTCTTTGGATACTAAGAGGGGAGCTTTTCTGCCGGGAATCTGTGCTGTGCAGATTATAACATCAGATTTAACTGCATGACTGTTAATAGCCTCCTGCTGTTTTTGTTTATAATCTTTTGTTTGTTCTACTGCATAGCCTCCGGCACTTTTATCTTCAGTTGCACCTTCCACCTCAACAAATTTTCCGCCAAGACTTTTAACCTCTTCTTTCACAGCAGATCTTACATCGAAAACATAAACCTGCGCACCAAGTCGCCTTGCAGTAGCTACTGCCTGAAGTCCGGCAACCCCTGCTCCCAGTATCAAAACATTGGCAGGTTTGATAGTTCCTGCGGCAGTCATAAACATGGGAAAGAAGGTTGGCAGTTGAAATGCTGCCTCCAGCACTGCTTTATACCCGGCAATTGTTGCCATAGACGATAAAATGTCCATCGACTGTGCCCTGGTAGTGCGGGGGATAGAGTCAAGACTAAAGGTAGTAATACCTTTGTCCAGAAAAGATTTTACAAGTCCGGTTTCACGAAGCGGATCAAAGGCACTTATCCACACCTGATTGTCTTTTAACTTGTTCAACTCCTCTTTAGCGGGAACCTGTATCTGCAGAATAACTTCTGCTTTATCCATTACCTCATTGCGGGATACAACTTTAGCACCTGCTTCCTCATAAGCAGTATCACCGGCAAATGCTTTTGTGCCTGCTGATTGTTCAACCAGTACACCGACTTTCATGCCGGTAAGCATTTTAACAGCTTCAGGCAATAATGCCACACGGGTTTCTGAACCGTATTCTTTTAATAAGCCGAGAATCATATGCATTTTGATTTTGATGAATTGAGTGCAAAACTAATAATTTATATTTACCGTTAACGTTAACGGAATATATTTTTCAACATGTTTTGACATTTTTTCTTATAAAAAAAAGCGATTACCAGCCAGGAACAAAATTAACACCAAACATCTTGTTTTTCCATCCTCCGTTCTGGAATGGAACTGCATAGTATGGTTCAATGACCAAATACCCCATAAGATTAATTCTCAAAGATATACCCGAGCTGAAAACGGGTATTCTTTCGGAAAAATCGTTTTGTTCCCACTTTAATTTCGGGTGATCTCCTTTATTCCATGCCAGTCCGCCGTCGAAGAAGAGATTGAAATCGATAAGAAAGTATTTTGATTCAATCATTGCCAGTGATTTAGGACCAGTAAGAGGAAGTCTGAGTTCGGCGTTACCGACAACAACTCTTGATCCGCTGAGCATAGACATATTGTATGAGCTATATCCGATCATCCCGGCACCTCTGTTTTCGTAAAATGACAAATTTTCATATCCTCTTATCAGCCACGGATAACCCAGATAAATGGGGTATACCAGATCACTCTGTGACGATTTGCCGTATCTGCCATAGTGATATAACCTGAATGCCAGGGTAACCGGATTGATAAAATGGTACTTCCGGTAATCAACAAGAGCGGTAAAGAAGTTAACTGCCCCGAAATATTTTTCTATCTGGTATCTTGCTCTTTGTCCTCTCATTGGCGAGGTCATTCCAAAATATGAGTTGTCCATTACATATGACAGATCTATTTTCTGGTAACTGTGACCGTCGGGAACATCCAGCTTTTCCCTTTTCATGCCAATGTAATAACCGAAATCATCGAAATAGTTGTGGTATCTGTCAATCCGGTAGTAGTTCCATATTGCCGATGCTCCAGCCTCTATCCTCCTGGTCTGCGAGAAAGCATGGTATGAGAATACAGATATATTATCTTCAAAAACCCTCAGGTAATCCAGTACAAGATTGGTAACAGGAAGCTCGTATTCTTCCTCATCTTCAATAAAGGTAAGAGTATCTCTCGTATAGAACATATCTCCCGCCCTGTAGGGGATATGAGACAGAGAAGCTCCCCAGTTGAACCTTTTGGTCTGGTTGACATAAGCAACCTGTCCCCCGAAATCATATATCTCTCCATTTAGGGCTAAAATCGAATAGAGTTGGTTATTGCCGACCATGTCGCTGAATATCATGGTAACACTTCCTGACATGTTGTTTGTATTATACCTGCTCGTGGATACTCCTATTCCTGCCGAATTGGATATGTAATCGAGTTTGAATTTAGGTTCATAGGGCACCTCTTCAATTGAATCGGACGGCAGTAGTGTTTCATGCTCAGTTCTTGCATATAAGGCAGTGTCGACTCCGTTATGGATAAAATGTTTAAGCGGAGGCAGTGTTCCTGCATCAAAATTAACCGAATCTTTTTCGGTAACCTGTGGCATAAAATCTTTGGAGGAGGCAGTATAAATTTCATAATTGCCTTTGTTGTAATATGTATAAGCTACCATATCACTGTTAAGTGCGCTGGTGAATGCCGGTGAGTAGGGGGTAAGTCCGCTGATGCCGGTATTGAACTGTGTCAGTTTATATACAATCTGAGATTCGGTATCATAGCTGAAAAGATTTCTGTAACCATCTGAATTTGAAAGGAAATAAATTGTTTTCCTATCGTATGAGTAAAAGGGGTTGAGATTATCTGCCCCGGGGAAAATTCCCGGTCTTGTTATCTTTTTGGTATTTATATCGATTATATTCAGATCGAATCCGAACTTTTTTAATTTATTAGCTCTGTTTATCCTTTCAGTGGAAAAGACAATTGATGAACCGTCAGGCGACCAGCCCGGATGTATGTTGGAGTAGAAGTCATCTGTCAGTTGAATTACATTATCCCTTTTTATATCATAGAGATACAGATCACCCACTCCCTCTACAAGTCCGGTAAATGCAAAATATCTTCCGTCGGGTGACCATTGCGGATTTGAAAATGAAGCAATTCCGGGAAATTCTATCTCCTCGATAATTCTCGAACGCTTTACATCCACAATTGCCAGTCTGTTTTTTCCTTTTTTGAAAATTACAAAAGCAAATCTTTTGCTGTCGGGCGACCAGGTGCCGGCAGATTCATTGAAGCTAAAGTCGTCGATATCATTATCGCGGGTAACACTTGATAACTTTTTTATTATTTTCCCTGTTTCTGCATCAGCCAGGAAGAGGTCCAGGGTAAAAACATCTTTTTCGGAAAAAAACGCCAGGTATTTTCCGTCGGGACTCAGAGACGGAGATATATTCATATCACCGGCATTCTTTTCTGAAATTACTTTTTTGCCTGCAATATATTCGGCAGAGTCTATATACTGGTTGAAATGATTCTCCATTGCCGTTTTCCAGAGACCCGATAAAACTTTGGTGTCGATGCCAAGCAGTGAATCGACAGCTTTTTCGAGACCTAACTCTGCAGTCTTTTCAAACATCGGAATAATGAGACTGTCGCCCCATGTTTTTCCAAACATAGCCCAGAAAGCATGTCCGTAACGGTAAGGGAAATATTTTGAAGGCTCGGTAGATAACTTTTTTAAAGTAGGGAAGTCGTTGTTTTTCAGGGCATCCCGCATCCACATAGCAGTATTGGGATCAACGCTGCCAATTGAGAAATATTCCGCCATACCCTCTATCATCCAGAGTGGAAAATTGTTTAGTGAATATTTTTTTGTTGTATCCGGATGTAGTAGCTTGTTAAACTGAAAAGCATGTACCAGCTCATGCCCCAGCACATGGTCGGTCTGCGCCAGTGTAGGAGCCACAGGCATAACAACCCTGTTTTTCAATGATTCGGTAACACCCCCTGTGGTAGTACCGATAGTACCGCCTACTGCATTTGTCTGTTGAAAATCGGAGTGGTGCGAATATAATATAATGGGATTCCTGAGCGAAAAAGTATCCCTGAAGATTTTACTGTGCATATTAAACCACTCTTCAGACCAGTTTGCAAAGCTGTGAACCAGCGTGTCATTATTCAGATAATGGTAAATCTCAAAGTTTGGTGTCTTTATGACATCAAATTCAAAAGATTTATAACTTGGTTTATTCCGGCCAAAATATTGCGAACTAACTTTTGCCGGATATATCATCATCAGTGAAAGGATAATCATAACTACCCTGATACCCGGTGGTTTCATTTTTTAGTTCCCCCGTTATTTTACTGTCCTGTGGATATAATCCTCAGGATCAAATAAGTTAATTTAATTTATTTTTATATTTAAGAATATAACACCCAATGAACTTTTTTTCAAAATTTGTGCCAACCTGATCAATTTTGGAAATTATTCCGGATGTCGTGATATTCTTTTCAGCCAACAATGAATTTTTGTCATTTAGACAAAAAATTTGCATAAATAGTTGCGTTTAGGGCTTTTATAAATTAAATTCTCAGATCGTGGAGCAGTTCGATATATTTTTCTATGCCCTCATATATCTCACTTTTAAGGATAAACTCATCAGCAGTATGCGAGCGTCCTGAGTTACCGGGTCCTATTTTGACCGAGGGGAAAGGAATTATACCCTGGTCGGATGTAGTGGGTGAGCCAAAGACTGGTATGCCCGTCTCTTTGGCTTTATTAACAATCGGATGGTCAGCTTGTATACCTGAGGAATTCAGACGCACCGACCTTGGTTTAACTTCAGATTCTATAAGATTTTCAATGATCTTAATTGCATCGTTATTTGGATAATGCTCGTTTGTTCGTACATCAATAACAAAGTGGCACAGGTCGGGCACAACATTATGTTGTGATCCGGCTTCTATCTGGGTGACTGTCAGCTTGACCTCACCGAGCAGTTCGGAATTTTTTTCAAACTTGTAATCTTGTAATATCCGGATATCCCGGATTGCCTTGTAGATGGCATTTTCACCTTCATCTCTTGCAGCATGACCTGATTTTCCATGTGCGTAGCAGTCAAGCACCAGCAGTCCTTTTTCTGCTACAGCCAGTTCCATGCGGGTAGGTTCACCTACAATTGCCAAAGCTATGGGAGGCAGTTCGGGAAGCACAATTTCAAGTCCCAGGTCACCGGAGATCTCCTCTTCGGCTGTGGCAGCAAAAATAAGGTTAAATGGGAGATTCTCTTTTTCGTAATAATGCATAAAGAGAGCGAGCAGCGAAACGAGAGGTCCACCCGCATCATTACTGCCGAGTCCGTATAATGTATCCCCCTCCTCATAAGTCAGAAAGGGATCGCGCGTATATCCGGAAGAGGGTTTGACAGTGTCGATATGTGAATTAAGGAGTATTACAGGTTTATCACTGCTGAAATATTTATTATATGCCCAGGTGTTATTGATTTTAGTTTTGAAGGGGATATTTTCTGCATTCAGAAAATGTCTGATAACAGAGGCAGCTTTCTCCTCTTCTCCGCTGAAAGATGGCACGGAGATCAGGCTTTTAAGCAATTCAACATACTTTTCCATATTTCCCATTCAGTTCCTGAAATGCAAATGTGCTAATTTTTTCGGTTTTATTTAATTGAAATTTAGTATAAATTTGCAAAATAGTGTATAATATGAAACAAAAAGTATATTCTGCCGATCAAAAGCAACTTGCCAGGTATGCACGGGCATTGGGTCATCCTGTGCGCATATATGTAATGGAATTGCTATCCCGGCAGTCGTGTTGTTACAGCGGGGATCTGTCGGAGGAGCTGCCGGTTGCCAAATCGACCCTTTCGCAGCACCTGAAAGAGCTGAAAAATGCCGGATTGATCCAGGGTGAGATCGAAGCGCCCAAGATCAGGTACTGCATAAACAAGGATAGCTGGGAGCATGCCCGGAGTCTTTTTAAAGGCTTGTTACAGATATAATTTTTTAACGGCAATGAGGTCTGCCATTAACCGCTTTCGCAGGGAAGCTGATGACTTCTGTTTGATCATGAAAAAAAGTATTGATTATGGTAAAATCAGTTCTCATTGCAGGATTAGGAGGTTTTATAGGGACAGCATTGCGTTTTCTGATAACCCGTTATGTTCAGGTATCCTTTTTTTCTGAATTCCCCTGGGGTACTTTCATAGTAAATATTGCAGGTAGTTTTCTGATTGGAATTATTATGGGAATTTCGGAGAGAGGCGATATCCTGTCGCCGGAATGGCGTCTCTTCATGGCTGTCGGGATATGCGGAGGATTCACAACCTTCTCTTCGCTGTCGAATGAATCTTTTATTCTTTTACAGAGCAGGGACTGGCTGAGGTTTGTCCTATATCCCGGACTTTCATTTTTTCTTGGACTTATTGCAGTATATGCCGGAAGGTTAACAGTGAAATTAATTTGATATGAACAAAAAATCATCTATGCTGAGAATATTTATCAGCTCAACCGACAGGGACAGGCAGCAACTTTTATATGAATCGCTGGTTTTGAAAGCAAAAGAAGCCGGACTTAAAGGAGCAACAGTGCTTAAGGGTGTCCTGGGATATGGTGCCAGCTCTGTGATACACTCTTACAGATTTTGGGAGGTTACGGAAAAACTGCCTGTAGTAGTGGAGATAGTGGATGATGATGAAAAGGTAAATGCCTTTTATGAGAGTGTCAGTCCATTGCTGGAATCTATGCGGTACGGATGTCTCATTACAAAGGAGGCAGTAGATATTTTGTTGTATAAAAAGGGAAGTAAAAGCGATTAAAGATTACCACATCTGTACTTATCCGTGTGAATGTCTGAAGAGTTCAACGGTTTTTCAATGATATTAAATTCATTTTAGATTACTGAAGAAGAGTTGATAAATATGCAATTGTAAAAAAAAAGATTACATTTGCATGACAAAAAAGTGAATAATGGACGAAGGCCCTTATCATAGTAAGCGTAAAGTACAAATCCACCTGTAGGAGGCATTTGAAGCCTCCTTTGGGTTAAAGAGAAGGAGGCAAAGTCATGCTGAAACATTTTTATACTTTCATATTCTTTCCGCACGTTCCGCTCTATCTGTTATTATTTCGCAATCACACCTACAACTGAGTTTTTTCTATGCCGGCAGTCATTGCCGGGGATTTTACCCTTGTAATCACCGATTACTAACTGACTTTTTTTTAACCGTTAAAATCTTAGAACATGGAAGAGGTAATTATCAGCATAGAAGAGATTCAGGAATTAATAGATTCTCGCGAATGGAAGAAGTTGCGCCATGAGCTGGAGAGGATGGAGCCCAACGATATAGCAGAATTTATTGAAGAGATAACAAGGCAGGGCGATGATGCAATAATATTCAGGTTGTTGCCGCGGGATATTGCCAAGGATACATTTCAGTTACTGGAATATGACAAACAGGAAGAATTAGTCGAGGGACTGGCCGACAGGAAGCACCTGCTGGCGGAGCTTTTAAATGACCTGGACCCGGACGACCGTACTGCTCTTTTTGAGGAGTTGCCGGGACCTGTTACTCAGCGCTTAATACAGCTTTTGTCGCCCGAAGAGAGACGTATATCCATACAGCTTCTCGGTTATCCGGAGGAGAGTATCGGCCGGTTGATGACACCTGACTATGTAGCGGTGAATCCGGATATGACCATCGCTGAAGCACTGAACCACATAAGGCAGTTTGGTAAAGATTCCGAAACACTTAATGTTGTTTATGTGGTAGATAATAACTGGAAGCTGGTTGATGATATAAGATTGCGCGAGATATTGCTGGCCAGGCCTGATCAGACTATCGAAGAATTAATGGACTCCCGTTTTATTTATCTGAATGTCCTTGATGACCAGGAGACAGCCATCAGCGTATTCCACGATTACGACCGTGTGGCGCTGCCTGTTATCAACACTGAAGGAGTGCTTCTGGGAATAGTGACATTCGATGATGTCATGGACATTGAGGAGGAGGAGGCAACAGAAGACTTCCACAAATTCGGATCTATTCAGGATTTGATCTTCAGTCCGCTGAAAGCCAAGATCTTCCTGTTATACAAAAAGCGCATTCCATGGCTGGTGGTGCTGGTATTTATGAATATATTCTCAGGGGCTGCCATTTCGGCATATGAAGATATTATCCAGTCGGTTGTCTCGCTTGTAATATTTCTTCCTCTCCTTATCGGAAGCGGCGGAAATGCCGGTGCACAGTCGGCCACGCTTATGGTTCGTGCCCTTGCCACTGGTGATGTTGTCATAAAAGACTGGCTCAGGCTGACGGGAAAAGAGCTGTTGGTGTCACTGCTACTCGGACTGACAATGGCTCTTGCCGTAAGTCTTATTGCAAGTGTAAGGGCACCTGAGATACTGGTTGTTGTGGCCCTCTCAATGGTTGGAACGGTTCTTATAGGAAGCATCCTCGGCTTATCCCTGCCCTTTATCTTTACAATATTTAATTATGACCCGGCAACTGCCAGTGCACCCCTTGTAACCTCTCTTGCCGATATATCAGGAGTGCTGATCTACTTCTCGCTTGCATCATGGTTACTGCCAATATAAACTAAAAATTACAGCTATATACCGGTCTCTTATTTTATTATGATTTAAAATCGGAAGGATAGATTATATCGTCAGTGATTTTATCTTACTGATAGTTCTGTGCAGATAGATGAATGAGGTGATACCTGTAATAATATTTGCCGTGAAAGCCGCCCAGAACACACCGGGGAGATTGAACAAAATGCTTCCCAACCAGGCCAGGGGAACATAGAGTACCAGCATTCGCAAAAGTGAAAAAAATGTAGCGGGCAGGGGTCTGTTAATGCCGTTAAAGCTTGCATTGCTTATCATCACAAGACCCTGGAATCCGTAACTTAATCCGACTATTTTCAGGTATTTGGCAGTAATCTCAATTACCGGAATATGATCTGTGAATACTGAGGCTATCTGTTTGCCCAGAAGGGTGAAGATCAGAAAAACAACCATTCCCCAGGTAAAAGAGAAACTGCCTGAGTATCTTAAAGCCTGGGATATCCTTGAAAACTTCTTCTGACTTATATTCTGTCCGATAAAAATTATCAGCACAGAGCCCAGGGCCGAGATCATCATAAGGGCAAATGACTCAACACGTGAGGCAACGCCAAACGCAGCAACCGCCTCTTTTCCGAAACCAGCCAGAATTCTTGTTATCAATCCTAACGACAGAGGTGTTATTAGCAGTGCGAGACTGGCCGGACCGGCGATATGCAGGACATCTTTCCATGTTTTGATTATATCCGTCATAATTCCGGTTTTTATGGTAAGCAGATTTTCACGCTTAATAAGAATTACTGAGATAATTATCATCTGAGTCCCCCTGGCAATTACTGTTGCCAGCGCTGCACCCTTCATGCCCATCTCCGGAAAAGGGCCGATTCCGAAAATAAGCAGCGGATCCAGTATTGCATTGATAATGGCAGAAATAACCATCAGCATTCCGGGCGTAAAAGTATCTCCCGTAGCCCTTATTATATTATTGCCGATCATGGGCACTACAACAAAGGTAACCCCGAAATACCATATACTCATATAGTCATTGATAAATCCCAGCAACTCTTCCGAAGCACCCAGTGAGGTGAACAGTGGTTTGATAGTCAGCAGTCCTGCAATAACGAAAATTATTACTACCAGTATTCCCAGAATAAGTGCCCTGCTTGCCATCATCCTGACTACCTGCCTTGGAGCATTCACAATGTTCCGTGCAATAAGCGATGAGGTTCCGATACCTATACCCTGCGATATGCTGTTGATAAACATTATTACCGGAAAGCAGAAACCTATGGCAGCCAGTTGCTTAACGCCGAGTTTGCCGAGGAAGTATGTGTCTATCAGGTTAAAGATAACCATACCCATAAGTCCGAGCATCATAGGCCAGGTAAGACTTACAAGTTGTTTCCCTGTTGGTCCTTCGGTAAGATTTTTATTTATTTTTTGCATCATACAAAGATTGCGTATTAAGTTGAATTACGCAGAATAATTCACTTTTTTTTAAAAAATGCAATTTACTTTTTAACAGGGAATTTTCTTTTTTTGCATAATTCTTGTTAAGCTTATGGTAGTACCTGGAATTCCGGCAAATTGATTACGGATAAATAAGTTAAAGATTTTAAATGTATTATAGATATTTTGTATCAGGAGGATCGAAAAAAATTATGAAAAATAGTTAATCAGATTTATTAATTTTCGTTACTTTGAAAAAAATTTATAAAAGTAAAATGAATATCCCGGCGTGGATCGGGACAATTGGGGTTTAAACAATATAAAATAAGCTAAAATGAAAAGTATTAATAAGATAAGAGGACTGGTTATTCTTTTAACATTTATATTCTCTGTACTTGCTTCTAATGCGACGAATATCGAAGCTGCAGCAAATGATTCCATTTTTTTTGAGACACTCGAATATGATTATGGGACCATTAAGAAAGGGAGTGAAGGGATTTGTGAATTTGTCTTTACCAACAAAGGAGAGTCTCCCCTGATCTTAAATAACGTACGTGCATCATGTGGTTGCACTGTTCCACAGTGGACCCGCGAACCGGTGGCTCCAGGCGAGAAGGGTGTTATAAAAGTGAAGTATAACACCAATATTACAGGAGCATTTAACAAGTCGGTAATTGTTATTTCCAATGCAGCAAACAGAATGGTCACGCTGGTAATAAAAGGGAAGGTCGAATAATGACGCTATTCCGGTTGGTTATTTCCTCTTAATATAGATACGGTGCCTTACGGCTCCGGATAAATTGCAGTTGTTAAAAATGGCACGCGTATTGGCAATAGATTACGGAACTAAAAGGGTTGGACTGGCTGTCAGCGATCCAAACCGGATCATTGCTACGCGGTTAGGTACGGTTCCAACTCACACTCTGATGGATTTTCTCCGCAACTATTTTGATAAAGAGCAGGTTGATTTGGTGGTGATAGGATATCCCAGGCAAATGAACAATGAAGCCTCTGAAATCGTTTTACAGATAAATCCTTTTATAAAGAAATTTAAACAGGTTTTTCCTGATATGTCTCTGGAGCTGGCAGACGAGAGGTTTACATCCAGGATGGCCATGAGAGCCATGATTGACGGAGGTTTGAAAAAAATGGCCCGGCGTGACAAAGCAATGGTTGATGCAGTTAGTGCAACGATAATTTTACAAAGCTACCTGGAAACCATGCGAAATATGAAAGGTTAGAAACAGACTTTAACATGTAAGATCTTCTAAATCTTTTTGAGAGAATCTCTTTTGATAATAATAAGATTAGATATATATAACTAAATTATCATGAATTATCCGGTTGTACTTTATGGGAATCCCCTTCTGAGGAGGAAAGCAAAGCCGATTGAAAAAGATCATGAAGGATTGAATGAGATTATAGAGAATATGTGGGAAACTATGTATAATTCTGATGGTGTCGGACTTGCTGCACCGCAGGCAGGTTTGTCAATTCGTCTTTTCGTAATCGATGCAACGGCGGCATCGGATGAAGAACCGGAATTAAATGATTTCAAAAAAGTCTTTATAAATCCCGAAATCGTTGAGAGGACAGGAGAGGAGTGGATAATGAACGAAGGCTGTCTTAGTCTGCCCGAGATCAGGGAGGATGTAAAACGGTCCGACAGGGTAAGGATAAAATATCTGGATGAAAATTTTCAACCTCATGATGAGGTATATACCGGATATGCAGCACGTATAATACAGCATGAGTATGATCATCTGGAAGGTATTCTTTTTATTGATCACCTTACACCGCTTAAAAAGCGTCTTCTCAAAAGCAAGCTGAGAAATATTGCCTCGGGCAGGGTGATAGCGAATTACAAAGTCAGGGTGCCGTTTGGCAAAACGTAACCTTATCCGGGTTTTAACGTTACAGAAATTATTACCGACCCTTAAACACATTGGACAAAATAGTACAAAATATACCATTTTTGCGCCTTTTAACAGCCCTTGCTGCAGGAATTGGTGCCGGTTCATTTTTTGACTGCAATCTTACTTTCTGCCTCATTCTGTTACTGTTCCTTTTGTTGATATTAATATTTATACACAGGAATTTCAGCTACAGACTTTCCCCTTTTTTTGGTATTGGAGTACTCCTTGTATTCTTTACCACCGGTTATATAACAGCAAGAGTCAGCAATAAGCCCCCGGTCTTCTATTCAAACGGCAATTTCTCTGCCACCATTCTGGAGATCCCCCTTGAACGACCGGGTTACTGCCAGTCGTTAATAAAGACAGATGCCTTTTACAGAAACGACACCCTGTTCAGGACCAACGAAAAGATGATCGCAAGATTTTCCGAAAGTGACGGTTGCAGTGATCTTATTCCGGGCCGGAGAATATTTTTCAGCCGCTCGCCGGAGGAAATCATAGTAAACAGAAATCCTTATGAATTTGATTATAAAAAATATCTGGAGAGAAGGGATATCTACCGGCAGGTATATCTCACTCCTGAAAGCTGGCAGCCGGCATCCATGCCCCTGACCCGTTCACCTTCAATTGTTGCTGAGAGGGTCAGGATGAGGCTTATTAAGATATATATGGATCAGATTAGGGGAAAAGAGGAACTGGCGGTATTGTCGGCACTGACCTTAGGATATAAAAGAGGACTGGATACTGACACAAAAGAGGTTTTTTCATCCGCCGGAGCAATGCATGTGCTGGCTGTATCGGGACTCCATACAGGAATAGTATTCATGGTTCTGTCATTTTGTTTTGGATTCCTGAAAAAGAGACAACCGGGTAAAATCCTATATTTCATAATAGTTTCAGTCAGTTTATGGTTCTATGCCTTTCTTACGGGATTGTCACCATCAGTGTCACGGGCAGCCATGATGCTCACTTTTGTCATAACCGGAGAGGCTCTCAGTCGCAGGGCTGACATATACAATATCCTTGCCGCCTCAGCTTTTTTTCTGTTGCTGATAAATCCTGACAACCTCTTTGATGCCGGTTTTCAACTGTCATATTCCGCTGTCTTCGGTATTGTTTTTCTGCAGCCCCGGCTCGCAGGTTTAATCTCTGTCAGATACCGTCCGCTCCGCTACCTGTGGATGCTTTTTACTGTATCGCTGGCAGCTCAGGTAACGACTTTTCCCTTATCTGTATTCTATTTCAGTCAGTTCCCGGTTTACTTCTGGATTTCAGGTTTAATTGTCATACCTGTAGTTACTATACTGGCACCAATGGGATTTTTGCTGCTTATATTTCATAATATACCTGATGTTGTCAGGATGTTAACATGGATAACTGAAAATTTGACTGTTTCTCTTATAAGTGTTTTAAAGGCTATCGACAGGTTACCGTTTTCAGTTGTTGATTTGTCGTTTACACAAACAGAAACCATTCTCTGTATTATCCTTGTTTTATCACTTTTTGCATTGACGGCGACACGCAGATTTGTGTTTATCAGACTGATATTAATAACAATTCTGTTGATCATTTCTTCATCACTGACCATTAAAATATCCCGGCTATGCAAAAGGGAAATAATTGTTTACAATAATCCCGGAAATTCTGTTATACACCTGATAAAGGGAGAGTCTAATTATGTAATTGCGGCAGATCTGCCTGAACCGGATTCATATACCCTGAACATGATTATGAATACTGTGAACGCAATGCGTATTAAAGATCCCCTCTTTTTAAAGGCTGATGACAGCTATAAAGATGAATATCTCTGGCTGAGAAGAGGCATTATCTGTTTTGACAACCGGATATTTCATTTGAACAAAGTAGCAGAAGAGATGCCGGGGGGCATTACTCCCGAAATTGTAATAGGGTATATTCCGGAAAGAGGCATCTTCCCAAAAGATGCTGAAATTCTTTTTGTGACAGAGGGAAATGGTTCTGGTACGGAAGTTCCTAAAGGATATAAAGTTCACTGTCTGTCACTTACCGGAGCCTACAGGGAAAAGTGGTAAAATAATTAGCAATCTGTTTTAATTGCATTAATTTTGTACATAAAAACATTGAGAAATTCAGGTAAATAGATTAGTAATATATTATTTTGCATCAAATTTTAATTGAGGTTCTTTTATAATGAAAGTAGTAATTGCTGGTGCCGGTGAGGTTGGTACCCATCTGGCCCGAATGCTGAGTAATGAAGATCATGATATTGTGTTGATGGATGATTCACCTGAGAAGCTTACTAAAATCAGCTCTGAGGTAGATCTAATGACAGTTACAGGCTCGGCGCACTCTTTTCAGGATTTAAAACAGACCGGTCTTGACACGGCCAATCTTTTTATTGCAGTAACCCCCTTTGAAGAGAGAAATGTTTTGGCCTGCTCAATGGCATCATATCTGGGAGTGGCGCGTACTATTGCCAGGATTAACAACTCGGAATATCTTATGCCGAGATACCGTGCCAAGCTGAACAATTTGGGAATCCATGAGCTTATCTATCCTGAGAGTCTTGCTGCCAAGGAGATAGTTGCCTCAGTAAAACAGACCGGAACAAGGCAACTGATAGAGTTTTCAGAAGGGAAATTATTATTATTGGGAATAAAAGTAAGGTCAGATGCTCCAATCCTGAACAGAACATTTGAAGATCTTGCCAAAGAGAATGAGCACATTCTGGTGGTGGCCATAAACAGGGAGAATCGTACTATCATTCCCAACGGGTCTGACTGCATCAAAGACGGAGATATTGTCTTTTTTATTGCTACCCGGACTGAACAACCGCGTGTTTTTGATCTTACAGCCAAGAAGACATTCGAAGTTAAGAATATAATGTTCCTCGGGGGAAGTCGCATTGCACAGAAATCTATTGAGAAACTGGGTGACCAGTATAATATCAAGGTGATTGAGGAGAATGTTGAAAAGTGCGGACAGGTAGCTGAAAAGTTTAAAAATGTTTTGGTTATAAACGGCGATTGCCGTAATCTTCAGCTCCTGAAAGAGGAGGGACTGGAAAAGATGGACGCAGTTGTGGCAACTACCGGAAATTCAGAGACAAACATACTGGGATGTCACCTGTCGAAGACCATGGGGGTAAGACGGACGATAGCAGAGGTTGAGAATCTGGCTTTTATGGGTCTGGCCGAGAATATGAACATTGGTAGTATTGTCAACAAGAAGCTGATTGCCGCCAGCTATATATACAGGTTTACTCTCAATGCAGCTATCTCAAAAGTCAAGTGTCTTACAGCCTCCGACGCTGAAGTCTTTGAATTCATTGTCAAAGCTGATGCAAGAATAACCCAAAAACGTGTAAGGGATCTGGGATTCCCTGAAGAGGCCAAGATAGGCGGTATTATCAGAGGTGAGGATGCATTTATTGCCAATGGCGACACCTGGGTCAAAGAGGGAGATAAAGTTGTTGTATTTACACTTCCGTCAGGAATAAGGAAGTTGGAGAGATTCTTTAAGTAGAGAATCCGGTAAATCTTGATATAATGAATTTTAAAATCATTCTCCGGGCTCTGGGCCTGATACTGTTTGTTGAAGGTATTTCAATGTTGTTAGCCCTTGCTGTAGCACTGATTTATAATGAATATGATATTCCTGCATTTATAATATCTGCAGCTATTTGTCTTATTACCGGAGGAGTGATAGTTTTTTTGACATCCAAATCGCCGCGCGACATTGGCAGGAGGGAGGGTTATATAATAGTTACGGCTGTATGGCTGATATTCTCATTTTTCGGGAGTCTGCCGTATATTATCAGCGGAGCTATTCCAAATTTCACCAATGCTTTTTTTGAGACAATTTCAGGTTTTACAACAACAGGCTCATCGGTACTCTCCGATATTGAGTCGCTGCCTCATGGCATTCTTTTCTGGAGGAGCATGACACAGTGGCTTGGGGGAATGGGTATAATAGTATTATCGCTGGCGGTTTTGCCGGTTTTCGGGATCGGTGGGATGCAGTTATTCATGGCTGAGGTACCCGGGCCGACACCCTCGAAGATGAGTCCGCGCATCAGGCAGATAGCCCGTACCTTGTGGAGAATATATCTGGTTTTTACTATGGCAGAGACAATTCTGCTTTGGCTTGGAGGAATGAATCTGTTCGATTCGGTGTGCCACTCATTCACCACAATGGCTACCGGTGGTTTTTCCACCAAACAGGCAAGCATAGCCCATTGGTCGTCCCCTTTTATTCATTATGTGATAATTATCTTTATGTTTCTTGCCGGAACAAATTTCACAATCTCCTATCTGGCATTGACCGGTAATTTCAAAAAGGTTTTTCATGATGAGGAGTTTAAGTTTTACGGATTGTTCGTTGCGGGATTTACACTGGTTATTTTTGCCGGATTATTGATAACAGACAGCATTGGAGTTGAGAAGGCCTTCAGAGACTCACTTTTTCAGGTGATTTCCATAATGACAACGACCGGATTTGTAACAGCCGACTATTTAAAATGGGAACCGGTACTTATTGTATTGATATTTGCACTATTCTTCTTTGGGGGTTCGGCCGGGTCAACCGGAGGAAGCATCAAAATAATGAGAATTGTGCTGTTGCTTAAAAACAGTTACTACGAGCTTAAGAGAATGATCCATCCAAACGCAGTTATCCCTGTAAAGTTTAACCAGCGCACCGTTGATCCGAAGATAATAACCAATGTCCTGGCATTTTTTATGTTCTATTTTGTGATTTTTGCTTTCAGTGTAATTATCTATTCGTTCATAGAACCGGACCTGCCCTCAGCCATGGGTGCCGTGGCTACGAGTCTTGGTAATATAGGTCCCGGACTTGGCGATGTGGAACCGGTTGAAAATTTCCTTCATGTTGAAGCGGCGGGCAAGTGGTTTCTCTCCTTTTTGATGCTGCTGGGCCGGTTGGAGCTTTTTATGGTGCTTGTCCTTCTTTCTCCCGGATACTGGAGAAGTTAGTTTTATTCCTGGAGAATACCTTTGCCTTGTCTGATAATAACAATCTCAGGTCCTGTACAGTCGACCACTGTTGAGGGTACCAGCTCACCATAACCTCCGTCAATTACAATATCGGCAAAGTCCTGATACTTTTCATAGATAAGTTCCGGATCGGTAGTATACTCCAGTATCTCATCCTCATCCCGTATTGATGTCGACAGGATAGGATTTCCCAGTTCGTATATTATATCCCGGATTATATTATTGTCAGGTATACGTATTCCCACAGTCTTCTTTTTGCCCTTAAAATATTTCGGGACATTGTTATTTGCATCAAGTATGAAAGTAAACGGACCGGGAAGATTTTTTTTCATCAGCTTGAAAACAGAGTTGGATATTGGTTTTGTATAGTCTGACAGGTGACTTAAATCGCTGCATATAAATGAGAAATTGGCTTTTTCAATCTTCACTCCTTTGAAGCGTGCCACCTTTTCAACAGCTTTAACATTGGTGATATCGCAACCCAGTCCGTAAACTGTATCAGTCGGATAGATAATTATTCCCCCGTCGCGCAGTGTATCCACCACCGTAAGAATGTCACGCGGATTAGGATTTTCATTGTAGAGCCTTAATAACATAAATCACTATTTTTGAAACGTAAAATTATAATTTTACTTTTATTTTTAACTGTCAGGGATTTTATTATTACTGACGGTGTGTTTAAAATTTCAATTGATGAATTTTATAAATTAGTCTTAACAGGGCGCGAAGCACCTTTTTAGACCGGCCTCAGATTTTTTTAAATAAACATTCTGTAACAGGCAGTATATGGGAGATTATCAGATTAAAATGACGGCTGACGGTTCAGCAACCATCTATCTTCCCGGGATGGACGAGCAGTACCATTCGCTAAACGGAGCAGTAACCGAGGCGGAACATGTATATCTGAATAATGGCTATATGTTTCAGCAAGATCATGATGCAGTTGTATTTGAAGTAGGATTCGGTACCGGATTAAATTGTTTTTTAACAGCAATTAAGTCGGAACAGTTAAAACGGTCAACTGTATACTATACGGTCGAATCCTTTCCGCTATCAGGGGAGTTACTTGAGCAGTTAAATTACGGAAGTTTATATGAAGGACAATACGAATCACTTTTTAAATCTCTTCATGAGAGTCCCTGGGAAGAGCTTATCCCTTTGTCTCCGTTTTTCAGTCTGTATAAAATAAGGGCTGATTTCACCAAGGGAAACTGGCAGAGATTTTCCGGCTGTAACATAATATATTTTGATGCTTTCGGGCCCGGGAAACAGCCTGAGATATGGACACCTGCAATCTTTTCAGCGATCTCTGAAATTACTTTGCCCGGCGGCATAATTGTTACCTATAGTGCCAGGGGAGAGGTCAGACGCGGATTAGCATCTGCCGGATTCAGCATGCAGCGTCTTCCCGGTCCACCGGGCAAAAAAGAGATGTTAAGGGGAATAAAAGTCGGAACAAGCAATTAATTGCCAAAAAATTAAGTTATATTCGCCCCTTAAAATTTTTGATTAAAAGATAAGAAGCTTACAGGGATTAAAAAGGGTAAAGTAGTAATTATTAGCATCTGTGAAGTACAAAAGCTTACTATTGCAGGTTCCTTCTTATACCATTTGGATTAACAATTATTATAAAAAAACCCATAAAATGAAATGCTGATTATTAAGCTTTAGTTATAAATGTATTAACAGGAAATATTATTAAAAATATAAGAGAGCAACAGGGGTATTCACAGGACTGAAGGAAGGTCAGCATGTTCCCTGAGATGTATGTTTTTATTTATGTTGAAATTATTTTACAATGTTTAATATTATTATTATGAAGAGAAATTTTTTTCATTTGGTGGTTATTATTTTTCTGATGGCAGGGATGAGTTGCAAAAACCAGCAATCGGGCGGAAAAGTAAAACTTGAATCTGCTGCTGATTCAGCAGGATATGCAATCGGTATTTTAGTTGGCAGTAACAACAAACAGCAGATCAATAGTGTTCCCGGAGGAGATGAGATCAACCTTGATGCAATGAACTACGGGTTTCGCTCGGCCACGCTTGGCGAAGAGACAGATATAACTATGGAAGAAGCTGATGCAATTTTAAGGAGTTATATTGACCAGGCAAGTGCAAAGGCTGGTCAGGCCAATCTTGAAAGTGGAAATTCATTTTTGGAAGAGAACAGGAAGCGTGACGGAGTTAACGTTACAGGCAGCGGATTACAGTATGAAGTTCTCAAAGAGGGTACAGGGGATAAACCCACAGCAGAAGACAGGGTGAGGGTTCATTATCACGGCACTCTTATTGACGGAACAGTTTTCGACAGTTCGGTTGACAGGGGAGAACCGGCAGTATTCGGTGTAAACCAGGTAATAGCAGGCTGGACAGAAGCGTTGCAGCTTATGCCGGCGGGATCGAAATGGAAGATATATATACCTTCTGAGCTTGGATATGGCGAACGCGGCGCAGGCGGCGACATAGGTCCCAATTCAACACTGATATTTGAAGTTGAACTGCTTGAAATTGTTAAAGAGTAGGGCAGAACATTTCAGAAAGTATTTAAAATAGGATAACATGGCTCTTTCAAGGCGCAATTTTATTGTACGTTCAGTCGCCGGCACTTCAGCACTGGCAGCTATTCCTGCCATAGTAAGCTCATGTATTGGTGACGGAAAAAAGGAGGGAAAAAAATTCTCTTTTCTGAATGATGGGGACACAATTCTTTTTCAGGGTGATTCCATAACAGATGCAAGACGTGAGAAGGAGAGTGAGCTTCCCAACAATCCGGCCTCGTTTGGCAGCGGATATGCATTTCTCGCTGCATCAAAACTCTTAAAGGAGATGGCTGGAAGTAACCTGACTATATACAACCGTGGAATCAGCGGGAATAAGGTATATCAGCTTGCTGAGCGGTGGGATAAGGACTGCCTTGACCTGAAACCCGGTGTATTAAGTATCCTGATCGGGGTAAATGATTACTGGCATCTGCGAAATAACAGGTATGACGGGACGGTTGAGGTATATGAAAATGATTACCGCGCTCTTTTAAAGCGAACAAAAGATGCCTTACCCGGCATAAAACTCATAATTTGTCAGCCTTTTGCCGTTCTCAACACTTCAGCAGTGGATGAATCATGGGTAGAACCTATGAAGGGTTATCAGGCGGTTGCTAAAAAGATGGCTGATGAGTTCGGGGCTGTCTGGGTTCCTTTTCAGGAGGTATTTGACGAAGCAGTGAAACATGCTCCGGGGGTATACTGGACTGCAGACGGAGTTCATCCCTCCATGGCGGGAGCGCAACTGATGGCAGATGCGTGGCTAAGAGCTGTGGAATAATAAAATAAAAAAGTTGTCACCTGGTTTTGTCCGGGTGACAACTTTCAGAAAGCTACTTAAGCATCTCTTTTACCTGGTTGTAGACATTTTCGCCATTAAATCCAAGCTTCTGGTCAAGCACCTTATACGAAGCAGAGTACCCGAAAGTATCCAATCCCCATATCTTTCCGTTTTCACCAACAAGTCCTGCAATTGTGGCAGGCAATCCTGCTGTTAATCCGAAACATGGTATTCCTTTTGGTATAACCTTCTCCTGATACTCTTGTGGCTGATTTCTGAAAATACCTTCCGATGGAGCTGAAACCACCTGTACTTTCAGGCCGTCCTTTTCTGAAAGCAGTTTTGCGCTTTCAACCAGTGTTGCCACTTCAGATCCGCTGGCAACAAGCACCACATCGGGCTTTCCCTCAGGTTCAATAACTATATACGCACCTTTAAGCACCTGCAGGGCCGATTCATAGGCATTGCCATTTACAGGCAGGTTTTGAATATTCTGACGTGACAGTATAAGGGCAGTTGGGGTTGCAATATTTTCAACAGCCATCTTCCAGGCCACTGTTGTCTCTGTAGCATCTGCCGGTCTTATTACCAGCATGCTATTCAGACCGCTGTGGTTTTTCAGTTTTTCCATAAGCCTTATCTGGGCCTCCTGTTCAACCGGCTGGTGAGTCGGACCGTCTTCACCAACACGGAAAGCGTCGTGAGTCCACACATATTTAACAGGAAGTTCCATGAGGGCAGCCAAACGAACGGCAGGTTTCATATAATCTGAGAACACAAAGAAAGTACCGCAAACAGGAATTACTCCGCCATGAGCCGCCATGCCGTTAGCCAGACAGGCCATAGTGAGCTCACTAACACCTACCTGGAGAAAAGATCCGCTGAAATCTCCCTTAGTAAAAGCAGTAGTTTTTTTCAGGAAAGAGTCTGTTTTGTCAGAATTTGACAGATCGGCCGAAGCAACTATAAGGTTTTCAATTTTTCCGGCCATTGCTGCAAGCACATTGCCGGAAGCACCCCTGGTTGCAATATTTTCTTTCTGCTGAACAGAGGAAAAATCGAATTGAGGAATTTCGTCAGAGAAGAATTTCTTCAGTTTAGAAGCAAGCTCCGGATTTTTTGATTCCCACTCTTTTTGCCTGGCTTTTTTCTCCGCGGCAGCCTTTATAAGCTCTGCCTTCCTTTTGGAGTATAACTCGTTAACTTCGTTGAAAATCCTGAACGGATCTTCAGGATCACCACCCAGGTTTTTAATTGTATTTTCGAACGAAGCACCTGCACCCGACAGGGGCATTCCGTGCGTTGATGATTGCCTTTCATAAGATTTCCAGTCGGATGTGACCGCACCTTTACCCATTATTGTTTTGCCGATAATAATAGTTGGTTTTTCGGTTTCCTGATTTGCCCTCTTCAGAGCATCCCTTATCTGATCAGGATCATTGCCGTCTATTGTGATGACATTCCAGTTCCAGGCTTCATATTTTTTTGCCGTATCTTCGCAGGTAACCTCTTTTGTTTCGGTAGAGAGCTGGATATCATTTGAGTCATAAAACATGATCAGATTGCTCAGTCCGAGAAATCCTGCTATCCTTCCGGCACCCTGTGACACCTCTTCCTGTATGCCGCCGTCAGATATGAAGGTATATATTTTATGTGTCATCCAGTCGCCAAAACGTGCAGCGAGGAATCTCTCTGCTATTGCTGCACCGACTGCCATTGAATGTCCCTGTCCGAGAGGTCCTGAGGTATTTTCAATGCCTCTTTCGATATTTCTTTCCGGGTGACCGGGAGTTACACTTCCCCACTGTCTGAAATTAGCAAGGTCATCCATACTGAAAAATCCTGCAAATGCCAGGACGGAATAGAGCATGGGTGACATATGTCCCGGGTCCAGGAAAAACCTGTCGCGGTTTATCCATTCCATATCTGAGGGATCATAATTTAAAAATTCGGAATAGAGGATATGCATGAAATCAGCACCACCCATTGCACCTCCGGGATGGCCCGATTTAGCCTTTTCTACCATCGACGCAGAAAGAATTCTGATATTGTCTGCCGCTATGGTTTCAATTCTTTTACTCATATGTATTCAATTTTATAATTACCTTTAAATCAATTCAAACTTTAAAATACCCTGCGACCGGATAACCTTTCCGGTGATTTATCTCCTGATCAGTCAGGAATGCCCGTGATCAAAAGGGATATTATTTTGTAAATAAAGCTCAAAAATAATAAAAAAGAGGAAACCAATGGTTCCCTCTTTGCATGTGTTAACTATATTTATTCCTGAATAATACGAACCATGAAGACCCCATCAATCGACTCCAGTTTAGTTTTGATATTTTCGTCGATATTTTTCTCTGTAAGGTCGATTATGTTATACGCAATATTCTCATGCTTTTTGTTAAGCATATTATCGATATTAAGATTTTGCGAAGCCAGTATATTGGAAATCTGACTAACCATGTTGGGTATATTTTTGTTGGCGACAAGAATTCTTGTTCCTCCGTTTCTTTCCATTGATGCTTCCGGGAAGTTTACAGAATTTTTTATATTGCCATCTTCAAGGAACTCCCTGAGCTGGGCAACAGCCATGATCGCGCAGTTTGTTTCAGACTCTTTAGTAGATGCCCCAAGGTGGGGAATAGCTATTACCTTATCCATTTTAAGCACCTCCTCATCAGGGAAATCAGTAACATAGCGGGCCACCTTACCTGATGCTATTGACTCTTTGAGGTCATTTCTATTTACAAGTCCGCCTCTTGCGAAATTCAAAACCCTGACACCAGGTTTCATCATACTGAATTTCTCTTTATTAATATACCCCTTTGTATCGGCATTAAGAGGAATGTTCAGTGTAACATAATCGGCCTGACTCAGTATTGCCTGTATTCCCTCAACCCATTTAACCTGGTTGCTTAGTTTCAGGGCCTGCTTTACCGACATATACGGATCATATCCGATTACGTTCATTCCCAAAGCATGAGCAGCATTGGCAACTAATACTCCAATGGCACCCAGACCTATTACGGCAAGAGTTTTTCCCTGAATCTCCTGTCCGGCGAAGTTATTTTTACCCTTTTCAACCAGCGCAGGCACTTCGTCGCCCTTGCCAACCAGTGTTTTTGCCCAGACAACAGCATCTGTTATATCTCTTGATGATAGCAGCAGTCCTGCCAGCACAAGCTCCTTAACTCCGTTGGCATTTGCTCCGGGGGTGTTAAAAACAACGATCCCTTTCTCTGTGCATTTACTCACCGGAATGTTATTAACGCCGGCGCCTGCACGGGCAACAGCCTTTAGTGATTTGGGAAGCTCCATTTCATGCATTGAGTAGCTTCTTAAAACTATTGCATCAGGATTTGGAATTTCGCTTGCAATCTCGTATTTATCAAGCGGAAACTGTTTTAATCCGTCCGGATCAATTTTATTTAAAGTCTGAATTTTAAACATATGTTTTATTTTTTTGATTAAAAAGAAAATTCTGTTTTTCAGATAAGCAAATATCAATAAATTATCTCATAATCACATTTATTCAGGTTGAAAAATATCAACCGATTTTTATCCGGTTTATCCTATGTGTTTGTTATTATGCGGATCATGTAGTTTAATGCATTGAATAACAGTAAATTATGTTATATTTTTATTATGTGGCATTATGATCCGCCACCTAATTTTTCTTTTCAAATATAAAATTAATATTAAGAGATAACTGTCAGAACGACTTATGTTTAAATTACTTAAACTCCAGTTTTGCAAATACCGGAAGGTGGTCTGAAGGGAACCTTTTGTGATTTGAGTCGGTGAGAACAGCATGTTTCAGTACTCTTATTCCTCCATGCAAAAAAATATAATCTATTCTTCTGTCCAATTCTGCATCGATTTTAAATCCGTTATAAGTTCCTACTGGTCCGTAAGGAGGTTCAACAGATATATCCCTGCTGTCTGTCATGACCTTTTTTATCAGAGATATCGGCTCTTCATCCGGAGTAAGATTGAAGTCGCCCGTCAGGATAACCGGCAGATTTTTATTATATATCATCTCCTCAATTCTGTCTCTTATAAGTATTGCTGAGTTTTTCCTTGCTTCAACACCTCTGTGATCGAAGTGTGTATTTAAAAAGAGAAATTGTCTGCCGCTGCTCTTTGCCATGAATCTTCCCCACGTGACCAGCCGGTTACAGACTGCATCCCATCCGAGGCCGGGTTTTTCAGGATTCCCGGAGAGCCAGAAATTTCCATGATCCAGCAGGACATATTTATCCTTTTTATAGAAAACCGCACAAAATTCACCTGCTTTGTCACCATCATCACGGCCTGCGCCAATCCATTCATATTCAGGCAAGGCTTTATGGATATCCATGATCTGATCGTATAAAGCTTCCTGAAGTCCAAAGATATCGGCTTCATGAAAACGGAGAAGATCTGTTACCATCTCCGTCCTGTGAGGCCAGGCATTCTCCCCGTCGGCTGCTGTATTCAGTCTTATATTGAAAGAGACAATGTTAATTTGTTGTGAGAACAGGATTGACGGGACCAACAGCAGAAGGCATAAAAGTGTTTGTCGTTTCATTTTTTTTTGAATATCTTTTTAAACAGTTTATTATTAATATTTTATCTTAAGTGGTTTTGAACATTCCAATTTTATTCAGAACTGAAAGTAATTAGCAGTAAAAATTTACCGCAGAAGAAAAAATTACTAAAAACTATCCTAAGAGCAAATTTAATAAAAAATGGGATCCGCAATCCGGACCCCATTTAACATATGCCCTTTTAAAAACCAGATAGTAAAATTGTCATAAAGGCAACTTACAATTATCTCCCCTTGTACTTTACAAATTTTGTGTAAAATTATTAAATAAAATTCCTCTTATTAAAGAAAACAGACCACCAATTTTTACCTGTTTTAATCAAATTGAGCATTTGTTTCATAATAGGACAATATTCCAAAATTGGGAAAAACTTTTGGGCTTAACAGGAAATAAAAAAATCCGGTACCAATTTGATACCGGATTAAAGGCAGTTAGTTTTTAATCTGCCGGAATTGCTTTAAAAAATTGCCGGCAGGTATTGTATAGTCAGTTATTAATGAACTATCTTTTTAATTCCATTGTCAGTTACGACACCACACATATCAGAATCTTTCCCTTTTGGTATAAGTAGTATGCAGCAGGTGGTGTGACAGCTCTCCCAGCGGTTCTTTGAGGAAGTCGCTATAAAGTTTCTGTATTTCCGGATTTTCGTGGGATTTTCTGATCGGCAGGCCTTCATCTTCGGCATAGATAGCCTCAGCCCTTTTCTGTCTGATCTCAGGATTTGTCGGGATAGGTTGTCCGCCGCCGCCGAGGCATCCGCCCGGACAGGCCATGATCTCTATAAAGTGGAAATCTGCCTCTCCTGCCTTAACTGCGTCCATAATTTTTTTCGCATTTACCAGTCCGTGTGCAACAGCACATTTAAGCTCAACGCCATCGAGGAATGACCACTCTTCGAGAGGTTTTTCAATTTTTATTGAGGCTTTTCTGACACCTTCTATACCTCTGACAGGGGTAATATTCAGGTTTTCGAACGGAACATCGCGACCGGTAACCAGTTCGTAAGCGGTACGGAGTGCAGCCTCCATAACACCACCTGTAGCTCCGAATATCACACCTGCTCCTGTTGATTCACCCATCAGGCGGTCAAATTTTTCAGATGGCAGTTTATTAAAATCCAAACCCGCTTGTTTAATGAGTATAGCTAATTCCCTTGTTGTTAAAACATAATCAACATCACGGTATCCGCTGTCGAACATTTCAGGGCGGGAAGCTTCATATTTTTTTGCCGTACACGGCATAATTGATACTGATACTATGGAACTGGGATCTAAATTTCGTGCCTTTGCATAGTAAGTCTTAGCAAGGGCTCCAAACATTTGCTGTGGTGATTTACAGGTTGAAAGGTTGTCGAGATATTCAGGATAGAGGTGTTCGATATATTTGATCCATGCCGGAGAGCATGAAGTTATCATCGGAAGTTTTATTTCAGGATTTTTATCTACCAGTGCCTTTTTCAGCCTGGTCAGCAGCTCTGTGCCCTCTTCAACAATTGTCAGGTCGGCTGTAAAGTCGGTATCAAGAACAGAGTCAAATCCCAGTCTTTTAAGTACGGCTACCATTTTTTCGGTTAAACGTTCTCCCGGAGGGAATCCAAGTTCCTCACCGAGTCCTACGCGCACGGCAGGGGCAGTCTGGACAATCACGTGTTTAGAGGGATCAGAGATTGCTTCCCAGACTTCTTCGATGTAGTTTTTCTCCACCAGGGCTCCGGTCGGACAATGGTTAACACACTGTCCGCAGTTTGTACATACAACATCATTCATCGCTTTTCCGAAGAAGGTAGAAATTTTCATTTTATCTCCTTTGTATGCTACTGTTAATGCATTTACTCCCTGAAGTTCAGAACAGGTCCGGACACATCGCTGACATCTGATACATTTACTGTCATTTTTTATTATTGAGGGAGAAAACATATCAATTGTATATTTTTTCAGCGGAACGAGTTCAATAAAATCCTGGGTCATGATTTTATATTCCGATGCCAGATCCTGCAACTCGCAATTACCGTTTCTGTAACATTTGGTGCAATCTGCGTTATGCTCTGACAGCAGAAGTTCGATAATATGTTTTCTTGAATTCCTTACTTTCAGGCTGTTGGTAAGAATTTCCATGCCATCTTCGCAAGGCGTTGCACAAGAAGCGGACAGTCTTTTCTGACCAACGACCTCTACTATGCAAACACGGCAGTTGCCTGCCACACAAAGATCTTTATGGTAACAAAGAGTTGGTATTTTTATTCCCTCTTCAGCAGCGGCTTCCAGAATAGTCTTTCCAGGCAGTATGCTGACAGGAGTCCCATTAATGGTAATATTTATTTTTTTTGCCATAATTACAATATTATTAAATTAATAGATCATCTCTTCGCGAAAGTTTTCTACTATTGAAGAGAAAGAATTTGCTACCGACTGGCCCAGACCGCATTTTGCAGTGAGCTGCATAGTCTCTGTAAGCCTCAATAGTTTATCAAGATAAGTTGCCGGTTTTTTTCCTGACTTAACAGCTTTTATTCCCAGCAGAAGCTGCTGACAGCCTACCCGGCACGGAGTACATTGTCCGCACGACTCTTCTCTGAAAAATTCGAGGTAATTATCCAGAACATTATACATTGACCGTGAACTGTTGAAAAGCATCATGGATCCACCTGTCGGCAGGGAGATTCCAACCAGTTTACCTTCATAACCTATAGCGGTATCTCCAAATTTTTTCCGCGGCACAAGGAATCCTGAGGCTCCTCCAACCTGTACTGCTTTGGTATCTCCGTCTCCGAATTCATGTACAAAATCCTGTAGACTCATGCCCAGTTCCAGTTCATATATACCCGGTTTGGGTGTATCTCCTGAAATAGAAAATAACTTGGTGCCGCGTGAATATTGTACACCAAGGTCATAGAATTTTTTTGCCCCATATTGAAAAATGGTAAATGTATGTACCAAAGTTTCTACATTGTTAACAACAGTGGGCATATTCATGTAACCTTCTTGTGTAGGATAAGGAGGTTTATTACGTGGTTGACCGCGGCGGCCTTCCATAGATTCCATTAAAGCTGTTTCCTCTCCACAGATATAAGCACCGCTTCCCATGAATATTTTAACGTTGAAATCTAGATTTATCTCTTTGCAGTAGTAGTGGAATTCATTTATAGCTTTATTCAACTCTTCCTCAAGAAATTTATATTCACCTCTTAAATATATGAATCCTTCCTTACTCCCGGTCACATAACCGCAGACAGCCATTGCCGTAAGGACTTTGTATGGCACCCTGGAAAGAATTTCACGATCCTTAAATGTGCCCGGTTCACCTTCGTCAGCGTTACAGATAACATATTTTATCGGGGTTTTTGATTCAGATGCAAGTTTCCATTTCAGACCGGTGGGGAAACCGGCCCCTCCACGTCCTTTAAGTTCTGAGCTGATAAGTTCATTAATAATCTCTTCCGGTTTCTTTTTAATGGTAGTAGATAGTACTTTTTCCCACTCATTTTCATTTTTGAAAATAAAATCTACCCTTTTTAATTGATATGAATATGCCATAGCTTCCTGTTTTTTAGATAATTTTTTTCATGTATCCGGTAAGTATCTCCCTTATCTTTTCAGGAGTGACTTCGGTATAAACTTCATCATTAATCAATATTGCAGGTGCCTTATGACACCATCCCAGACAGTTGGTCTCAAGGAGGGTAAATCTTTTATCAGGTGTGGTTTCTCCTACCTTGATTTTTAACATGTCCTGAATGGTAAAAAGCAATTGGTTTTTACCTTTCATGGAACATGTAATAGTTTTGCATACTCTGATAATGTATTTTCCTGCAGGTTTTGTTTCGAGAAAGGAGTAAAATGTGGCTGTGCCGAAAACTTCGGCGGCAGAAAGATCCATCTCACGGGCTATTTCTACCATTGCATATTCCGAAAGATACTTTTCCTTTTGCACCAGTCCCTGCATCACAGGAAGAAGGCTTTCCCTGTTTCTTCCGTAATTATCGGCCAGTTCCTTAATTAAAGATTGTATAGGATCCATATATTTTGTTTAAAATTAAATTAACCGGGCATAAAAATAAATAGTTGATTTTTAATAAACGAAGGGTTGATACAGTGACGGGCGTGTTGTTCAACATGAATTCATCATTCAAAACTGGACTAAATTTAAATAAGGAAATTTTTCTTTGATTAAATGTTCCAATGTTAAGAAATTGTAAAATAACAGCATGTTTAAGCAACTTTTTGCCATGTTAGTTTGTCGTTTAAAAAAAAGCATAATCGGACTTTTAATACAGATAAATAAACAGTCATGAAAATAATTTATCCTTTTTTATTTTTAATAGTTGCCACTCTGCCTTCTGTAGTCAGTGCCCAGTTAATTTCAGTTTCCGGATTCGTTTACAACTCTCTTAACGGTGAAGCTATAGAGGAGGCATCAATATTTGAATCGTCATCGGGTATAGGAACCATAACAAATAATAATGGGTATTATAAGCTGATATTACGGCCCGGCAATCAGAAGATCCGCATATCGCGGACAGGATATAATCCTTATACATTCAGTATTTCACTTCAAAAGGATACTGTAATAAATATTAAACTGAAGGAGATGGATATTACAGAAAATAAATTGTTTACAACATTCAGGTCAGCAAAAGTGAGTAGTAAGGAGAAACGCTAATTATCCATGTTTACAGGCGTACCCAGCGACTTATCAGGATATGGTATTCTCAGAATATCGCACAGGGTAGGCACCAGGTCAATAGCACTGTATTTGGATTTTATAGTACGGGCAGAGATCGAAGATCCGCAGAATACAAGAGGAATATGTGTCTGGTCTGTATAGTTTACTTTCTGAAATTTATAAGCCGGCTGCCATCCCTCTTTAAGCAGGAAGAGAATATCTCCGGAGCGATTTTTAAAGTATGACCTGAAAAGTGTTGCCAGGAGTCCGTTTGACGTACCGCCCTGTTCAAGCTGGAACGCCGGCAGAGAGAGTTGAACGCCTTCAAACTGGTTGATAAACTGGGAAGTTTCATTCTGTATCTCACTGAGGTCAAGTTTGTTCTTTTTGATAAGGTCGTGATCCAGATAGATCTGTGTGCTGTTATAGTGCTCAATCCACTGCTCTTCGCCAAAGCTTATATTCAGGTAAGATGTTAATAAAGCGACAGCACTTTCGGGTGAAAAATGGTCGACGGGAAAATGGAACTCCTCCTTAAGATAGTCAACCGGGTATGAAGCTGATGTATTTGCAGTCAGGAAGAAGAGGATATTCTCTTTGCCGAATTTTTTTTCTGCATAACTTATGATCTCGCCTATATACTGATCGAGATAGAGATAGGTGTCCTGCATCTCCAGGGAAACTGGCCCGAAAAAACCGTTTGCATAATCCATTGAGCTAAATGCAACGGTGAAAAAATCAGTTATGTCGTCCTGACCAACAGGTTCATTATCCAGTAACTTTATTGCAAAATCCTTCATTACAAGATTGCCGTATGGTGTGGTTTTGAGAGGGGTAAGGTTATCTACCGTGCGGGTATATTTTCCAAGAGTGTGCGGGAATGTTTTAAATTCATCGAAGTACCCTTTTTCGAGAGGGTAATTATCCTCTACACTTTCAGTATATTCAGACTCGGGATAGAGAGTGACCCAATTGCGGGATCCGTACATTTCCGGGTAATTTTCGCTGTTAAAATCCATTACCCATTCAGGAAATGTGCTGACATAGAATGAACTCGAAATCATATTCCCCGATTCCGGATCAAGCCAGTAAGCTCCGTCGGCGGCATGTCCTGCAGCAAAGACAGCAGTCTCTCTGTTCATGGCAGCACTGAAAACGAGTGATTTACCCCGTGTAAATACTTTTAGGTTATCTGTAATTGTACTTGCGAGAAGTTTTTTTGGTGAGGCATTTCCCCAGTCAGTATCTGAACCTGTGGTAAAATAGTAGTCATCCTCTGTGCACTCCGTTATCCTGCTTTTCATTCTGTCGTACCATGTTTTATCAACTATTCCGTGGATTGACGGGGTTACACCGGTAAAGAGGGTGGCTGTTCCTGCCGCATAGCTCTGGATATGCTGATTCAGGTGTACATTGGTACAAACTGTTCCTTCAGACCAGAGCTTTTTAAAGCCGTCAGTACCGAATTTATCCCAGTAGCGCTGTATATAATCTGGCCGCATATTTTCCACCACCAGGCCTATCACTATCTTAGGCTTAGCTGATGACTGGCTGTAACCTTCATTAAAACAGCAAAATAAACTAACTGTCAACATCACAGGGAATAAAAGAACAGAGATACTCCTCATAATACTATATTATTATTCAACCTCAAAATTAAAAAATATGCTTAATGATAATAATGATTATATCTGTTTTAGGTTTATTTTTAGAAAAAAATTCTTATTCTTACTTTTTGTGTTGCAATGTTTAAAAAAACCTGCAATTAATAAGTAAGTTAAATTTGTTATATACAATAACCAGAGTTCCAAATGAACAAACTAATTTTTTTGATCTTTATTTTTTATCCCATTTTTGGTTTGACTCAAAATTTTGATTACAGAATCAGTTTTGAAGGTATTGGTGACAACCGGGAATTTTTCAGCAGGAAAGCATTTTCTCAAACAATTTTAGGCAGTCGTTATGCTTTTGAAACGGGATTATCTCACAATCACCACAAAGTAATGGGCGGTTTGAGTCAACTTTTTGAGTTTGGCAGCGATATTGACTATCACAAACCAAAACTTACTCTTTATTATCAATTCATTGATGAACGAAAAGAATTTAAGTTCGGAGCCTTTCCAAGGAGGAACACTATAGACTTTCCTTTGGCTATGCTCACCGACACTTTACTGTATTATCGTCCTAATATTGAAGGATTATTTGGCCGCATTGAATGGGACTGGGGTCATCAAAACGGATTTGTTGACTGGGTGAGCCGGCAGACAGCGACAAACCGTGAAAAGTTCATGGCAGGCTTTTCCGGCGAAATCTTTTACAAAAGCTTTTTTATTGATAATTATCTTCTTTTATTTCATGATGCTGGTGCTGCTATTGATATTCCGGGAGATCACATAAAAGATTATTTAGGCTACGCACTGCAGACTGGTATCCGGACTGCAGATATTTCTGAAGTAATTGGCCGCATTAAGGTTGGTATACTTGGATCAATGTTCAGGGAACGGAATGTTACAGATGGCTTCATAATCGGGCACAGTTTTTTTTCTGATTTACAGGGGAGATATAAAAATTTCGGTATCAATTCAGTTTTAAGCGTTGGTGGCAGTCACAGGTTTGCCTTCGGGGATTTGTTTTATCGGGTAAATAACTATTGGCGCAACGATATTATATGGTATTTCATTAACCACAAAAATGTGAAAGGAAAATTCAATCTGTCATTTCATCTTATCAATTGGAATGATTTGGACCAGCAGCAACAGTTATCGATTATTTACATTTTCGGAGATTAAAAAAGTTGATAAACTGATTTAATCAGATTGTTATCAGTCTTTATATAATGTCATTATTTTTTCTTTATATGAATACTGTCTGACACACTGCCCTCATATTCTGTTTTACAGATGCCGAACCTCTCCAGTAAGATCATAATCACCTGCATCTGTAATTGTAGCCTGGTAAAATTTGCCGGTATGTAATTCATTCTTTGAGGTGATAAGTACCTCGCCATCTACTTCCGGTGAATCAAATTCCGTACGGCCGACCCAGTAATTATTCTCCCTGCGGTCAATTATCACTTTGAAAGTCTTGCCTGTTTTTTGGCTGTTAAGATTTAGAGAGATCTGTTGTTGTATTTCCATTAGTTCATCTGCCCGCTGTTGCTTTACACCTTCCGGCACATCGTCGTTAAGGCGCTTAAAAGCATAAGTGCCCTCTTCGTGTGAATATGAGAATACACCCATGCGTTCAAATTCAGTCTCTTTTATAAATTCTTTTAACTCTTTGAAATCCTCTGCCGTTTCGCCTGGAAATCCTGCCAGCACTGAAGTTCTCAATACAATTCCGGGCACTTCTTTTCTTATTTTTTTTATCAGGGCTTCAGTCTCTTTGCGAGTCACATTTCTCTGCATCCGCTTTAATACATGGTCGGAAATGTGTTGTAAAGGTAAATCAAGGTAATTACAGATTTTAGGATTATCCCTTATTACCGGAAGAATTTCTTCCGGAAATCTCGATGGGTACATATAATGCATACGTATCCATTCAATTCCCCGGATTTCAGAAATCCGGTTTATTAATGATACCAGTTGATTATTTTTGTAAATATCAATACCATAATATGACAGATCCTGTGCAATAATTAAAAGTTCATGTACCCCTTTTTTTGCCAGATACTCTGCTTCTTTTACCAGACTTTCGATAGTTCTTGATTTATATCTACCTGTCATTGATGGAATTGCACAAAATGCACATGAACGGTTACACCCTTCAGAAACTTTAAGATAGGCATAGTGGCCGGGAGTGGTAATCTTTCGCTCGTAAATGTATTCAGGACGATATGTAACATTCAGTTCATTAACTATTTCCTTCAGTTCGAATTTACCAAAAAAACGGTCCACCTCAGGTATTTCCTGTTTTAATTCTTGTTTATAACGTTCTGATAAACATCCCATTACGTATAGTTTCCCAATAACACCCTGTTTTTTTAATTTGACGCAATCGAGAATCATATCTATCGATTCCTGCTTGGCATCCCGAATAAATCCACAGGAATTCACAATAACAACATCAGATCCGGCAGTATCCGCGTCATGCATGACCTCATAACCACCCAACTCCAGTTGGTTTAAAAGCATCTCGGAGTCAACCAGGTTTTTTGAGCATCCCATTGTTATAATATTTACCCGTAAGCCTGGATTACCACTGTTATCAAGAGGAATGAACCGTTTATTACTTTTTCTTATCATTATCTTTATTTAACAAGAACATAATCCTTTTAAAATTTGCTCATGAATGTTAAAACATTTTGGCCGGGAAGATAGCAATAAAAACTTAAATGAGTTTCTGTGGCTGATGATTGCCTTATTGCAGAATGATTCTTTATCATTAAGGAAAAATATATCCCGATATAAACCAATATTCGGTGAAAGTTCAGTAAAACTATTGAAATTCATCTCTTTTATTTTATCTTAGTATATAAATTATACCAGCAAATAAATTAAATGGACTCTGTTGAACATACCAGAAGAATGTTGGTTTACAGATTGAGTCTGCTTCATTTGAAGGAAATGGGTTTTTCAAGTGTGTATTCATATACTATTGAAAAAGAAACCGGATTTACAGCCACACTTATTAGAAAGGATCTTTCACGGCTTCATGCAAAAGGAAAACGTAAAGGAGGATATGATATCGATCATCTTTTAGATTTAATAAACAATTATTTCGGTATCGATAGCATTAAAAAGATTGTTTTGGCAGGAATGGGAAATATAGGAAACGCAATAAGTAATTATAAAGGTTTTGAGGAACAAAATATTAAGATTGTTGCAGGATTTGATATTAATCCTGCCAGGTTAAAAAAAAGGTTTTCAGTTCCTGTTTATCCAATTGATCAATGCAATGAAATAATAGGAAATCAGAAAATTGATGCAGCTATTATTGCAGTTCCTGCAATTTCAGCACAAGAAGTGTGTGATAAATTTATACAATGCGGTATAAATGGCATCATGAATTTTTCACCTGTAAACTTAAAGGCTCCGTCTCATATATTCATTTACAATATCCGGCTTATTGATGAATTATTATGTGTAATATATCATTCAAGTCAGAAAAGATAGTATGAAATTGGTTGCCAGACATATAAATATTAAGGGATTGGTGCAGGGTGTCGGATTCCGGCCTTTCATATACAGGCACGCTGCCGGGCTTAGCCTTAAGGGATGGGTAAGGAACCATTCAGGCGGAGTAGAGGTTGTTGTCGAAGGTCAGGAAAACAATTGCAATGATTTTTTAACAACACTTGAGTCAAGAGCCCCCCGATCTTCAGTGATCACAACATTGGAGGAAAAACCCGCAATGGTCGGGTACCGGTCGTCTTTTATCATAAGACCAAGCATTGACGGATCCTGTGATGTTACCAATATATCGCCGGATATAGCTATTTGTCCGGATTGCCTTCGGGATATCATGAGTAAGTCGCGAAGGTTTAATTATCCTTTTACAAACTGTGCTCATTGTGGCCCTCGTTTTTCAATTACCGGCAAAATTCCATATGACAGAAAGAATACCGCGATGAGTAATTTTGAAATGTGTGATGATTGTGACAGGGAGTACAGGAATATTACAGACCGGCGTTTTCATGCCCAGACAATATCCTGTGAGGAATGTGGTCCCCGGTATTGTCTTATTACATCTGAATATGAGGAGTACAATTTTGAACGTATACTGGTGAATCTTTCGTCCCTTATTGAAGGCGGAAATATTATTGCTGTAAAAGGTACCGGAGGCTTTCAGCTCATTTGTGATGCCCGCAATGAGGCTTCTGTCAAACGAATCAGGGAAATTAAACAGCGTAATTCAAAACCTGTTGCTGTTATGTTTCGAGACCTTGAAACAGTTAAAAAATTTGCCCGGGTCAATAAATCTGAAGAGTCCTTGTTGCTAAACTGGCGCAGGCCAATAGTTATACTTGAAGCTATAAAGATCCTTTCGTCTGAAATAAACCGCGGATTTACCACATTAGGAGCAATTCTGCCCTATTCTGCCTTTCATAACTTGTTAATGCAAAAATTAAAAACACCTGCCATTGTTTTTACCAGTGCAAACCTTAAAGGCCGGCCCCTTATTTCAGAAAACAAAGATGCAGCCGATTTTTTTAAAAGCCATTACTGTGATGCGCTTCTTTATCACAACCGGCAAATCCTGAACAGGCAGGATGATTCAATTGTAAGGTCTGCAGGAGGAGGCACATCAATAATTCGCAGGGCCAGGAGTTTTGTTCCGGAACCAGTTATGTTGAACCGGAGTGTAGATGGGATTCTTGCAATGGGGGCCGATCTGAAAAATTCTTTTTGTATCGGGAAAGGCGATCGTGCCATAATGAGCCAGTATATAGGTGATTTGGAAGAATTTGAAGTGTTTCATCACTACTGTAAAACTATTGCTGATTTCAGTAAGATATTTAAATTTAATCCGAAGGTTATAGTCATCGACAACCATCCTGAATACCATTCATCCCGGTACGGCAGGGAACTTGCCATGAGAATTCCTGATAGCAGCCTGGCATCTGTGATTTGTGTTCAGCATCACCATGCACATATAGCATCAGCAATGGCCGAACATAATATAGAAGAGAAGGTTATCGGGATCGCAATGGATGGGACAGGTTTTGGTGATGACGGTAAGATATGGGGAAGTGAATATTTAGTTTGCGACCTTGAAAGTTACAAAAGAGTTTATCATCTTGCTTATATCCCTTTATCAGGGGGAGAAAAAGCCATCAGGGAGCCCTGGCGTCTGGCAGTGGCTGCTGCTTATCGTACATTTGGAGAAGAATATCTGGATTTTCCTCTTCCTTTCAATAAGTTCATTAGCAGGGGAAAGCAGCTTGTCGTTATAAAAGCATTGAAAAACAATCTTAACATTTATGAATCCGGTGGCATGGGCAGGTTGTTTGATACGGTTGCCGCCTTAATTAATATAGTTCACATCAGTGACTTTGATGGAGAGGGTCCCTTAAAATTAGAAAATATTTATTGTCAGGATGCGGGGGAATATCCTGTTAATCTGCTGAATGACCAGTACAGTTACGAGTCTGTTATTAGCGGAATAATTTCTGACATACTTGCAAAAGTACCAAATGAAGTTATTTCCGGACGTTTTCATAATACTGTTTCTACAATGATTTGCGACGGAGCTGAAAGGATCAGAAATACAACCGGATTGAATAAAGTGGTATTGTCAGGTGGTGTATTTCAGAACAAAATTATAACGGAAATGGCAACCAAACATCTTAATGAGATGGGATTCAGCGTTTTTACAAACAGGCAAGTCCCTTGTAATGACGGGGGTATTGCGCTGGGACAACTTGCAATTGCATCTATAAAAATTAATAAAAATGTGTCTGAGCATACCTGTAAAAGTTGAAGAAATTATTGGCAATAAAGCCCGTGTGAGTTTCGGAGGTAATGAATATTATGCAGATATACGTTTGCTGGAGAATATTTCTGCAGGAGATTATATTTTACTTCACGCCGGTTTTGGAATACAAAAGATAAACGAAATTGAAGCTTTTAAGACTCTTCAACTCATTGAAGAGAATAACCACTCTGTAAAAAAATAAGATTATGAAGTGAATTTAAAGATTCTTTGATTAATTCAAATGTTCATAAGCAGGGATTATTGTGTAAAATGGTATTCAATTAATGCAGCTATCCTAAATTTTTTGAATTGCTGTCAGATTAGTTATTATGAAATATATTGATGAGTTCCGCGACAGGCGCCTGGTTGAAAAACTGGTGTCAGCAATTGAGCAGGAGTCAACCGGAGAATACCGTTTAATGGAGGTATGCGGTAGTCATACCCACGCCATTCGCCGGTTTGGATTGCAGGCACTTCTCCCCGGAAATATAAAACTGTTATCAGGGCCGGGTTGCCCGGTTTGCGTTACCGGAAAGGATTATATTAATAAAGCAGTTATACTGGCAAAAGAAAAGCACGTTATTATTGCCACTTATGGTGATTTGCTCAGGGTGCCCGGAAATGAAAAAAGTTTGCTGGATTGCCGGAAAGAAGGTTCAGATGTACGAGTGGTTTATTCATCTCTTGATGCGCTTGGAATAGCTTATGACAATCCGGGTAAGAGTGTTGTATTTCTTGCCATTGGATTTGAAACAACAGCCCCGGCTACTGCATCAGCTGCCATCAGTGCAATTGAACAGGGATCAGACAACTTTTATATTCTTTGCGGGCATAAAACAATGCCTGCTGCTATGAGGGCGGTAATTGACGGAGGTATTTTACTAAATGGCTATATTTGTCCGGGCCACGTGAGCACAATCACAGGCAGTAAAATATATGAGTCGTTAGCTGAAGAATACAATGTTGCCACTGTTGTTTCCGGATTCGAACCGACGGATATACTACAGTCAGTTTTGATGCTGATAAGGCAGGTGAATGCTAAAAATTTCAAGACAGAGATACAGTATAAAAGATCTGTCACAAGAGAGGGAAATTTGCGGGCTATGGAAATCATGTCGAATGTTTTTGAAGCGAAGGATGATGAATGGCGTGGATTTGGTATAATTCCTTCCAGCGGATTGAAATTAAAATCCGAATACGCCGGGATTGATGCAGAAATACAATTTTCTGTTTATACCCCTGAGCCTGAGGAGAACTGTTCATGTGTGTGTGGAGAGATACTGAAGGGCAGAATGGAGCCGGAAGATTGCGCCTTATTTGCACAAATATGCACACCGGATAATCCAATAGGTGCCTGCATGGTATCCTCAGAGGGAAGTTGTAATGCTCATTTTAAATACAGGGAAGCGTAGCACCCCTTTTTTGTCCGGATTGAAAAAAAATGAATACGTTTATAAATTATATCTGAATGAACAGAATTGGTATTTAAAATACATTTTTGTCAGTAATAATTTTTTTATGACCGTTAGGGATGGAATTAAAGTGTAAAACCACTTAAGATAAAAAATTTATTATAAATTAGTTATCAAAGTTATATTCATATGAACAACAGAATAGAATCAGGTCACGGAAGCGGGGGAACCATGACGAGGGAACTGATTAAAGATGTTTTTATCAGGCATTTTGACAATGTATGGATAAGACAGGAAACCGACAGCGCGGTTATTGATGTTTCCGGTAAAACTCTGGCTTTTTCTACTGATTCTTATGTTATAAGTCCTTTGTTTTTTCCCGGAGGGGACATAGGAAAGCTTGCAGTATGCGGCACTGTCAACGATCTTGCAGTAACGGGTGCAGATCCGGCCTGGCTGGCAGCCGGATTTATCCTTGAAGAGGGACTGCCATTTAAAATCCTGGAAGCAGTTGTCAAAAGTATGAAGACGGAAGCTGACAAAGCAGGTATTAGCATTGTCGCCGGAGATACCAAGGTTGTAGGGAAAGGGCAGGCAGACGGGATGTACATTAATACCAGCGGTATCGGATTCATTGATAAACGTCATAAAAATATTGCCAACGGAAGTCTTATTAAAGAAGGAGATACAGTAATTGTTAACGGTACTGTGGGTGATCATGAGGCTGCAATAATAAATGCAAGGGAAGGTTTTTTCAGGAGTTATTGTCTGGAATCGGATTGCAAATCACTGAATGGCATGATAGGAGAGATATTGGCTAATTGCCGCTCTGTGCATTTTATGAGGGATATTACAAGAGGGGGCCTGGCAGGGATATTGAGCGAGACAGCCGGATTGTCAAAGCTCGGCATATTAGTAAAAGAGAGTGATGTGCCTTTTAATGAATCTGTAACCGCATTCTGTGAAGCACTGGGTTATGATCCGGTTCATTTTGCAAATGAAGGGAAATGTATTGTAATAGTGACGGATGAGGAGGCGGGTGATGTTTTGTCAATAATGCACAATCATGAATCCGGCAGGAATGCTGCCAAAATTGGCAGGATAACAGGTGATCATCCGGGAAAGGTTGTTATGGAGACTATTATAGGGGGCAGACGAATAGTCGAACCTCCGCATTCAGCCAAAGTACCAAGGATTTGTTAAATATTAAGGAAATGCCAGGGGCAGATTCAAATTTTTCAACTGCCCGAATTTGTGAATTAGCTATTAAGATTGTAAATATTGCGAATTTTGTGTTCCTGATGTTAAATAAATACTTTGAATATGATCAGGTCAGATCCGGGAGGTAATATCAGAAAGACATATTTCTGTAAATGGTCGTAAGAAGTCCTGTAAATATGCATGAATTAACCATTGTTGAAAATATCATAAGAATTACCAGACAGGTTGCTGAGGAAAACAAGTTAAACTATATTAGCACTGTTAACCTGGATGTAGGGAGTATGCAGCATCTTAATGAAGAGATAATGAAACATTCATTTGACGTGGTAAAAGAAGGAACACTTCTTGCTAATGCAGAGCTTAAAGTGAACCGTCTGCCCGTAAAGCTTAAGTGCAACGGGTGTGGACTTATTTTTAGTCCGGTTAACGGTAAGTATTTTTGTTCTGATTGCGGCGATAAAGATACAAGTGTTGTTCAGGGAATGGAATTAATAATCAGAAGCATAGAAGGAGAATAAATATTATGGAAATTAAGGTTTTAAAAAATGTTCTGGACAGGAACAATGATCAGGCAGGGGTAAACCGTAGTTTTCTGGCAAGTCGGGGAGTTATGATGTTGAATTTCATCAGTTCTCCCGGTGCAGGAAAAACAACGATTCTTGAAAAAACGCTGCCGGCAATAATTAAGTCGATGAGAATTGGCGTAATTGAAGGAGATGCCTATACCAGCAAAGATGCGCAACGATTGCAGAAGTTTGATATCCCGATTGTCCAGATCAACACCGAGGGAGCCTGCCATCTGGACTCGGCAAGTATTTCCAGTGCCTTTAAACAGTTAGATTTAAATTTACTGGATTTAATATTGGTTGAGAATGTAGGCAATTTGATTTGCCCGACGAGTTTTGACCTTGGTGAGAATTACCGCGTTGCAGTATTGAGTACTACTGAAGGTGACGACAAGCCTTCTAAGTACCCTATGCTGTTCAGACAGGCAAAAGTGGTAATACTTAATAAGACAGATCTTTTACCATATATAAATTTCGACAGGAGAAGTTTCCTGGAAGATCTGGATAACCTGAATCCGTCGGTAGAATATTTTGAAATGTCAGCCACTGAAGGTACGGGATTGGATAAATGGCTGGACTGGCTTTTGAAAATACGTGAAAAACAGCATTTACCTTAAATGGTTCAACCAATCATACCAATATGCAGTTTTAAAATTCTCCGGTCTGTCGAACCCTTTCACATAAGGCTTAATATCCAGAACCGGCGATCCGTTGACAGCATCCAAACCCCTGACACGTATTCTGTTACCATTAATATTTAGCAATTTTGCCAGTCTGAGTGCTATATGGTTTGGCCGGTATTGACTCCTTGAAGCAAAAACGCCGACTTTCGGCAAGCTTGTTTCAGAGGGTGGACCCGGGTGGGTTGACAACTCAATTTTATCAGCCTGGTTCAGGAAGTAGATAATAAAAATATGAGAAAATTCTTTTAAACCTGTGAGGCCTTCTTCAAGATGTTCATCAATGATGATCTCAGATTCCGTATCAGTATCAAGGCCTTTCTCGCAAGCAAAGACAAGTTCCTCCGGGTTTTTGAATTTTGATCGGATGGTTCCTATGGAATTGAAACAAAGTTTTTGCATTGTATTATATTTTCTTTTTTAATACTTCAGGCCGGGCTTTGACAAAGTTGCGGGCATTTACTCTCTTGTATCCTTTTCACCGGTTTGTACTTATCTCCACGGGTTTGCACCTGTAGTTATTCATTTTTAAGCCTTTCAGTCTTTTTGTTTATTATTTGTCGCGGTTTGAACTTTTTAAGCCTTTCAGGTTTTTGAACGCCGGTGTGGTTTGATTGGGATAGCAATGCTATTATCATCTTTGTTATTTGCCATGCTGCAGCCAATACCTCTTTGGATAATTCAGTTCCAAATGAAACACTTGCCGGTTGTATTCCAAGTACCCATATATCCTGAACATCGAGGAATAAAGAGAGAGTTTTCAGAGATAAGTTATGTGTATTGGCAGTTGTGTCGGTTATTTCACTGACAGGGATCAGTTTGAAAAAACCCGGTTTTTCTCCGAAATCCACGGCATCTATCAGAATTACCGAATCAGGTTTCAGCCGGTTAATTTTTCCGGTATAATTTTCTATACCATTTTCAGCAATGATAACCCTGTCTTCCGTAAGCATTTCTTTTAATTTTTCAGCGATGTAGATGCCCACGCCGTCATCACTCTTAATGCGGTTCCCCATTCCTGCAAAAAGAGTTTTGCTCAGTAAGGCTTTTATTTTTATTTGCCGGTCATCCATCAGCCAGCAAATTATTGATCAAGACCTTATGCAAGCAATTTGGGCAAAGAACGTTGAAAGTATCTTTACGCCGCAATCCGTTAATTATTTCTGTTTTAATTTCTTCCGGTTTAGCCAGTTTAAGTTGTTCGTTAAGTTCATTCAGATCAATTATTGATGAATATGCCTTTGGTCCAAGCTTTTTATGCAGAAAACGAATGTGTTCCTTAGTAGTAATTACTGCTCCGCAATGTTCACATATAAGCAGTTCTTTCTGCTGTGTTTCAACAGTAAGCCCATCATTCCTGTCAAATGTGGAAAGATCATAGATTTTATCTGACAATATTACTCCCTCCCCAGTGATACAATAAGCCTGACACTGTCCGCAAAAGATACATTTACCGTAATTCCTCATTATAGTCCTTATTCCCCGTTCTTTATCATCTTCAACAGTAATTGCATAAGAAGGACAGACATTGGAACAGGTGAGGCATCCCACACACTTTTCATCATTAACCACCGGTTTGCCCCTGAATTTTTCGTACGGGACATGAGGTTCTTTCGGAAATTTCGTTGTATAGGGTGCAGAGAACAGTGAGTTTACCGCTTCTTTTAATTCCCTCAGCTTAGGATACATCATTTTACTTCCTCCTTATAGTCATCTTTAACACTTTTATCGCCCAGCTTAATGCCGGCCAGGTATGATCCCCTGACCAGTGCATGAGCCCCGACCGTTGCGGCAAAAAACAATAAAGGTATTGCCACCAGGGCCTTCACTCCCACTTCTGTAAACCCGTATCGCACCAACACTCCGAGAAGGATACTGCACGTACCCAGGGTGACGCACTTGGTAGCCGACTGCAAACGGTTATATACATCGGGAAACCTGATAAGACCGAGGCATCCGAAAAAATTGAAGATCACGCCAATCGTTATGATAACAGTACTAATCATTTCATTTGTTTATATTTATAATTTTTTAATGGTAACAAATGGAACTCGTCACAGATAAACATTCTCATGTGTGAACGACAGTTGATGACTCGTTTCATTCGTTTAATTTTTTCCCACTAAGATATTTTGCCAGTGTAAGAGTTCCCGTAAAGCTCAGGATAATCCATGCTATCCCGATATCTATCAGGAACATACGGTCTGTAAGGATAGCAAGGATAGCACAAATACCGACCACCAGTATCCCGAAAATATCAATTCCCACCATCCTGTCGGCCACTGAAGGGCCTCTGATTATCCGGTAAAGGCAGAAGGCACATAAACCGATTTGTATGTACAATAATATTTCAAGCATCACTCAAATATTTTTTTTATATATTTTTCGAACCTGCCCGATACTACACGGGCATACTCTTCAGGCTTTTCAGATTTCACATATATCCAGTGTACAAATATCTCATCGCCTATAATATCAACAGTAATAGTACCGGGGGTCATGGTAATCGAGTTGGCCAGCATAGTCCTGGCAATATCCGACTTCACCTCCAGCGGCACTCTCACAATGCCCGGTTTAATCGGCATAGCCGGATGTATGACGCGGTAGGCAACATCGAAGTTAGCTTTCAATATCTCCCAGATGAAAATAAATAAATAGACAACTAACCAGAAGTAGCGTTTAGGCTCAGCAAGCTTGCACAGGTCTTTCACAAAATATTTTCCGAAGAAGAGAGTAGTGATCAGTGAAGCTGCGGCACCGATAATGATATTCTCCGGTGAAAGGCTAAAGGTAATCAGCAACCAGAATATCAACAGAATTATGAAATGAATTATGAGTTTCATATTATGAACCTGTTATGTTTAACGCATATTCTCCTGTATTCATCAGTACTTCCACTGCCGGATTCAGTATGATATCCCGTAAACAGGGAATCACCAGCAGACTCAGCAACACACACAGAATAACCATGGTTATCATTGAGAATTTCATGGTTCCGGGAAGTTTATTGTACAACAGTTTTCCGATAAATTCCTCTTTTGAATAAAATATTTCTTTTTGAAACCTCAAAAAATAGCCTAAAGTCACAAAATTCATTATCACTGCCAGTGCAGCAAGGGTATAAAATTCCGCCCTGACTGCCGCGATTATTATCAGGAGCTTACTGAAAAAGCCGTTGAACGGCGGTATCCCTGAAATACCAAGGGAGGCACCGAGGGAGGTAGTAGCCGTTACAGGCATCTTTTTTGACAAGCCTCCCAGAAGTTTGAATTCACGTACTCCGGTCATATATTCCACTGCGCCGGCATTAAGAAATAGGAGCCCTTTAAGTACAGCATGATTGATCAGATGGAATAATCCTCCTGCTACAGAGAGCGCAGCTATTGTTTTATTACCTCCGTTTACGACAATCAGCATACCTATCCCAATACCTGTAATAACGTATCCTATCTGACTGATACTGCTATATGCGAGGAGTCTTTTTATATCTCCCTGTCCGATAGCAAGCAGGCCGCCGGCTACCATCGAAAGAGCGCCTAAAACGGTAATCAGAAGGCTTACTTCATAAGTCATAAGGAAAATATTAAAGAAAAGCCTGAGTAATGCATATATACCTATAGCTTTTATAAGAACACCCGAAAGCATTGCAGAAATGGGAGAGGGAGCAGATGAATGAGCATCCGGCAGCCAGGCATGGAAAGGTATCATAGCTGCTTTAAGTCCGAAGCCTGCAATAAGTAAGGCCTGCGTAAACATTAAAGCTGTTGGATGCGATCCTGACCGGAGGACGAGGGATATATCGGCCAGATTAAGAGTTTGTGTTTGCCAGTAAAGTAATCCTATTGCGAAAAGTATTAACAGAGATGCAATACCTCCCAGCACCTGGTATTTGAAAGAAGCTTCCAGTTCTCTTTTTTCCGTTCCGAAAGCAACCAGTGCATAAGAGGCCATAACTGCTATTTCGAGGAAAACATAAATATTAAAGATATCACCGGAAAGAACGACACCGTTCATTCCTGCGATCATCAGGCACAGGAGGGCATAGAAATTATTTTCCGCCGTGAACCTTTTAATATATCCAATAGCATAAAATGTTGATAAAAAAGCTATCAGACTGACGGTCAACAGCAGGAAAGCACTCAGTCCGTCGTAAACAAGATAAATAGCTATGGGAATACCATCAACAGCCTCCCAGCCGCCAACTTTTGTGATTACCGGGGAATCGTAACCGGCAGCAAAAAACCATATAGTGTATATCAACAGGAACAAAGTGATGATTACTGAAAGGATTTTCTGGAAATCTTTCACAAAATACCCGACTACAGGGATTAGAAAAGCACCTGTTAAAGGCAAAACAACATACAGGGCAGGTATCAGTTCCATAACTATCTTTTTAGTTTTGTTTCTTGATTAAAGATAAGGCAAATCCTATTTTGTATGAGTTTCATAATTATCCTCTTAGTTCATTCACTTTACGTATATCAAAGGTTCCGTATTTTTTGTAGATCCTTATGGCTATAGCCAGGAGCATTGCTGTTGTGGCAAGGCCGATAACAATGGCTGTCAGCACCATTGCCTGGGGCAGAGGATCGACATAAACCGGATTCTCCAATCCTTCTTTTATAATAGGGGCAACACCGTTTTCAATGTAACCTATCAGCGCCAGAAACAGGAAACAGCTAAATTCCATAACGGAGAAGCCTATCACTATTTTGATAAGATTGTGGCGGGTCAGGACACCGTACAGACCCACTAAAAACAGTATAAAACACATAATATAGACAGTCATGTCTTAACCTCCTCTTTATAGATTACCAAAGCCAGGAATATGGTAAGCAACGCTGCTGCCACTTCGATTCCCACAAAAATGTTATAAACAGGAATAATCCCGGCACTTATCAATTTTCCTGTCTCCCCCTGCGGCAAATAGTTGTTGAAAAAGACATAAGTGCCAAAAAAGAGTCCGGCCAGAGCGAGAATTATTATAACCAGCAAAGAAACACTTTCTATTATGGAAGTTTGAGTTTCCTCTTTTTTAAGATAGACTACTTCACTGCCATAAGCAAGAATCAGCAGAATGAAAGCACCGGCAACGACTGCACCTCCGGCAAATCCCCCGCCGGGAGTCAGGTGGCCGTGGGTGATAATATATAATCCGTACATAAATATTAACCCGCACATCAGTTGGGTAACCTTTTTTACAATAAGAGTCATTCCGTTCATGATTTCTGTTCTTTTTTATTTTTTGCCCGTAAAATAGTCACTACTCCCAAAGCCGCGGTAAAAAGGATGGTAGCTTCTCCAAGGGTATCATACCCTCTGAAATCGAAAAGCACCCCCGTTACGAGGTTAGCGCTTCCCGTGCTTTCAGCCCCTGCCCCGGTGTAATAATCGGCCATTCGCATGGTATGTTCGCCAAATGGTTGCAACGATACAATCATGTAAGCGAAAACAAAGGCCATGAATAGGATAATAACCAATGATGAGATAATATTCAGCACTTTATTACGATTCCAGCTTTCAACAATCTCTTCACGACTTGAATTTAACACTACTGCTACCATGATGATGAGAGTTATTGTTTCCACTACAATCTGAACGATAGCAAGATCGGGAGCTTGTAAGAGCAGGAAACTTATCACAAGTCCGTATCCCACAATACCCTGGGCTATCAGAGCCGACAACAAGTCACGGGCATGCAGGGCATAAAGGGCTCCAATGATCATAAATCCTGTTAATATAGACAGCAGAGTTTCCATCAAATCTTTTTTAAAGAATTAACATCAATAAGATAACCGCAAGTCCGGCGTATATCCAGAAAGCGTAAGTTGTCAGTAAACCATTATGAACATAGCTGAAGCCTTTGCTTGTCCAAAGCACAAAGTTTTTTGTCAGTTCATATATATCAAACCATTTCCTTTCGGCCCTGTCATAAAAAAATGACAGGAACCGCATATTACTTAAAGTACTGTAAAATCCGGTTACCGGGAAACCATGTTCTTCACCTGCCTTTTCTCCTCCCACAAAGGGTTCTGTCTTCCTCATATTTTTCAGGTTACCAATCAGGTAAATTAAAAATCCGGCGATTACAGAGGCAACTACCAGCCACAGTAAAAGTGATGAATCCCAGATTCCCGTAAATTCAAATTCGCCTGAAACAGGCATGAAAAGTTCTTTTACAACAAAGTTGGTTGCAAAAGCGCCGGACAATATACATATCAGAGCCAGCAGCACTTTGGGAATCCATTGTAGAAATGAGACTTCTTTCACAGTACTGTAGATTTCCTTTTTTTTGCCAAGGTAAATTCCCGATATAAATTTTATAAAGCTCGCTAAGGTCAGCGCTGATCCAAAAACAGCAAGTGAGAGCCAGACTATCCATAACTGACTGGCAATTCCCGCCTGCTGCCCGAATTCCACTATACCCTGGTAGATCATCCATTTCGAAGCAAATCCGCTCAGGGGAGGGACACCCGAAATGGACAAAGCAAATATCAAAGCAGTTAAAAAAGACACCGGCATTGATGAAGCGAGTCCACCGGTTCTATCCAGATTATCAGTTCCGGTTTTTCTTTCAATCGATGTTGCCGAAAGGAACAATCCATTTTTATAGACGGCATTGTTAAACATATGGAACAATCCCGCCGCTATTCCCAGCGGGGAACCAAGAGAAATACCCACTACCATGTAACCCACCTGTGATACAGCATGATAACCCAGAAGCTTTTTATAATTATGCTGAACAAGCGCCATCATAACGGCAAATATGATAGTACATACACCAATTATCAGTAATATCAATACAAGCCACTGGTTGAGCTCAAAAATCCGGCTGCAAAGAACAGCAAGTAAATAGATACCTATCAGTTTATCGAACGAAGCAGGCATGAAAGCCGAGCTTATTCCGTGAGCTTTTTCCGTGAAATTAACGATCCATGTGTGGAACGGGAAGGCCCCTGCTTTGGTAAAACTTCCTATGGCCAATAAAATAAATGCTATGGTAGCCGGACCGCCAGAGGTTTGAATGGACAGTTCGCTAATATTAAGAGTTCCGGCAATATTCCAGATCAAGCCAATACCCATTATCATAAGAGCGTCTGAGGAGCCGATAAGAATAAGTGTTTTTTTTGCTGCGGCCGAGCTTTTTTCATCTTTTTGGGCTATCAGTTTATACAGGGTAAAGCCCAGGATTCCCCAGAAGAAGAGTAACAGCAACAGATTATCTGACATAACTGTCCCTGTTGAGCAGCCCAGGGAGATTAAAAACCAGGAGTAAAAGTGTTTCGGGAAGAAGGGATTATTTTCCCTGTAAATGGAATACAAATTTATTATTGCGGCCAAACCAGCCATGAACAGCAGGATAAGTTTACTGAGCGGATTGATATTCAGTATTGTAAATTCATTCAGGCTTTCGGTCAGTTGACAGTTAATATAAACAAGGCCATTATTTGCCTGAATGATCAATGGTACTTTTGCATCAATGGCGCAGTAGATACTGATTGCTGCTATCAGCACGGCCACAGTCACCGCTAAGGCCGCGGAGCCCTTATAAATACGGAATTTATCCGGGAAGAGGAATAAAATTATACCGGCAGCAAGCGGAAGAAAAATAAGTATGTTTAACAATCCTGTCATAATACGGTTTTCTTAAGTTTTCTGGTTTTTGCCTGTGAAAGCCTGATCAAATCTTCACCGCTGAGTATCTGTTTTTTTGAATGAATATCATAAGCCGTTGCCATTCTTTCTGTACAACAGTAACACGGATCGACGGCTGCGAGGGAGATTGCTGCGTCTGAAATAGTTTGTCCGACGCAGGATTTCTTAAAGGTGGCGATATTCACATAGCTGGGAGCCCTTATTTTATGTCTCACAGGCGAATTGGAACCGTCGGTCATCACGAAGTGGAAGACCTCTCCCCGTGGAGCCTCGGCATGTCCGGTTCCGATACCTTCCGGCACTTCCCAAACCTCCGTTTCAATATCACCTTCAGGGAGTTTCTCCATTTTGGTGAGGCACTGTTGAATGATCTTAACAGACTCGTACATCTCCAGGAGCCTCACTTTAGCTTTGGCAAAGACATCACCCTCCCCGGCTGTTATCACTTTCCAGTCGACCAGCGGATATGCGGCATAAGGATCATCGCGTCTTACGTCAATATCCACTCCTGAAGCCCTGGCAGTCGGTCCGACAGCGGCATAGTCGAGGATATCCTGTTTGGTCATTGTTCCGACCTTTTTGGTACGTGCATGGATTACCGGGTCATCCATGACAGCTCCGGTAAGGAGGTCAATTTTTCTTGTCAGGATATCAAGTTCTTTTCTTATTGGGGAAAATTTGGAACTCTCTATATCACGTCTCACACCTCCTATTTTAAACATTGCATAGCTGTTCCTGTTGCCGGAGATTATCTCGAAAAGGTCGAGTACCGGTTCACGGTATTTCCATGCCCACATAAAGACGGTGTCGTATCCGATAAAATGCCCTGCCAGTCCCACCCAGAGCAGATGGCTGTGGATTCGTTCCAATTCTCCAACGATACTGCGGATATATTTAGCCCTGTCCGGTATCTCTAAACCGCATATCTCTTCCATACAATTGGCAAAAGCAAAGGGATGAGAAGTGGAGCATATCCCGCATATCCTTTCTACCAGGAAGAATATCTGCTCAAAAGTTTTCTTCTCTGCAAGATTTTCAATGCCCCTGTGGTTATAACCTGTTTCCCACTCCACATCAACAACCCTTTCGCCATCACAAAAGAGCTTAAAATATTCCGGCTCCTCCTGAAGAGGGTGGTAGGGTCCTATCGGTATTATCTTTTGTTTGCTCATTTATTTAAAATCTTTTTGGTACGGATATGTTCCTTCAGGCCAGTTATCTTTAGAAAGCAACGGAACAAGATTGGGATGTCCCTTAAAATCGATTCCCAGTAATTCATGAATCTCCCGCTCAATCCAGTTTGCTGCAGACAGTTTTTCTGTGAGAGATTGAATTACAGGTTGTTCATGTTGCAGAACCACGTGCAGGTTTATAACATGTCCCGACATATCGTTACTGAAGTGGTAAAATATTTCAAAACCCTGTTTTGAATGTAAACCGCTCGCTGTTATAAAACGAAATCCCTTCTCCTTATAGAAAAACTCTGTCAGATTAACGACAGCTTCCGGAATGATAGTAACGGTTATTCTTAGCCGGCTATGTTCTGTTGTGCTTAAAACGCTGTCCCTGAACCTGGCGTTTATATCTTCTATAAAAAGTCGGTTTTCCATAGTTTTTGTCATTAACGGTTATAACTTTGCTGTTAAACAATGGAATTTTTTGAATTTCATTTGTTAAAGGCATTTGATACGGTTCTCATATGTTTTAATAATGTTTTTATGTGATTTTTCAATTATGCTAATTTAATTATTTTATAATCCCTGCAAGCTTCACAATTCCTGAGATTATTGCTTCCGGTTTGGGCGGACAACCCGGTATGTAGGCATCCACAGGAATAATATTGTCTACCGGCCCTGCAAAAGGTATTCCCTCAGCAAATATTCCCCCTGTGCATCCGCAGGCACCCAATGCCACAACAAAAACGGGTTTGGCAGCCTGTTCGTAAACCTCCAGCAATCGTTGTTTATCCCTGTTATTAATGGATCCGTTGACCAGAATAATATCAGCATGCCGCGGGCTTCCGACCAGCTTTATACCGAAACGTTCCACATCGAACCGGGGTGTCAGGCAGTCCAGTACCTCGATGTCGCAATTGTTACATGAAGCTCCACCGAAATGGAAAACCCAGAGTGATTTTTTCAGACAAAACGATTTAAGTCCCATAGACCTGTTATTAAAGTCCTAAATAATGCAGAACCAGACCTGCAACAACGAATAAATTCATCCACAGCAGGAAAAAACGAACAGCCTGGCTGATCTTTACCCGCGGGTTGGTATTGCGTATCAGTGTCATCAATACAAGAACAAGTGCAATTTTAAGTATAGACCACAGGATATGTATTCCTGTAAATTCAAGTCCTCCGAGAAACATTTCAGCAATAAATACAGGGAGAATAAAGAGCATGATATATTTGGTAAATTTAATAATTGCATAAGCAGTACCGGAATATTCCATAAAGATCCCCTCGGCTATTTCAGTTTCCGCCTCAGCCAGATCAAATGGTACCATACCTGCCTTGCCCTGTATGACAAACAATGCCGGTATGAAAAGCAGTATCCCCGATAAACTCCCGATAAAAGCACCATTGGTTTTCTGTATCAGCATAATTTGATCAATGTTCAGGGTAAGTCCGCTTTTCAGGATCACACCGGACACGACCAGTATAAATGCCAGTTCATAGCTGAGGATTAGTTTAATTTCGCGAGATGCCCCGACTGCTGAAAGGGGATTTCCCGAAGCCATTGCTCCTACGACAAACATCAGTGAAGGAATTGCCAGCAGATAAAACAAAACAATGATATCCCCCCGGAATCCTGCGGTAATACCAAAGGCCGGCAATAAAACCAAAAGAGCAGATGCCGAGGCACCGAACAATCCCAGAACAGGTGCCAGCAAAAAGAAAACAGGCGATCCGCTTTTTGGTATAACTGTCTCTTTTATGAGAAGGAGCTTCAGGAAATCATAAAAAGGCTGCAGAACAGGTGGTCCCTGTCTGAATTGCACACGTGCTGTCACTTTTCTGTCTATCCACGACATGAACCCTCCGGCTATGCCGGAGAAAAGCATTCCGGGAAAAATAAAGAAATAAAAGAGCTGTATTATCATGTCATTTCAGTTTTTTCAGTTTCTCCCAGGGGTGGTCTTTTATCAAAATCCCGGGCATTAGTTCATATATATTTCTCTCCTGATCTTCTGTGTTGTCTGTTTCTGTTACAGTTCCTTCAGGACTCTCCTTTATAAATCGTTCACGTTCATTTATATCTTTCAGATTGAAATAGAGAGACTCAGTTCTTTTATATTCATAGAAATCACTCATCATGGTTCCAAAAGGGCAAATAACCACACATGACTTACAGGCAACACAAAGGTTTGTTGACCGGATTATAAAACCATCATCATTTTTTTTAAGGGCATCCTGTGGACAAACAGCTATGCACGGGGCATCTGTACATCGCCGGCAGGCCACTGCAAAAGCCGCCAGTTCGCGTAAAGTTTTTAGTCCGCCGGTTTCGGGGCTGCCGGGAAGCATTCCGTCAGGAACTTTTCTGTCACAGCCTTCGTTGTAACATTCCCGGTATTTGGTCATATCAATTAAAATATTTTTCATAATCCATTAGTTCCAGATATCCGGCTGGTCTTTTATCTCATCATAGCTAAAAACAGGTCCGTCTTTGCAGACAAAATATTTTCCCATCATGCAGTGACCGCATTTTCCCAGTCCGCAAGACATGTTCTTCTCCATTGACAAAAAGATCTTGTTTTCAGGATAGCCCATTTCAAGAAGTTTTTGCACGCTGAATTTCATCATGACAGGTGGTCCGACTACCACAGCCGTTGAATTTTCCACAGTGACCGAAATATCATTCAGCAGGGTAGTGACAACTCCTTCAGTCTCCTCCCATGTTTCATCCGCTTTGTCGACACTTCGCAATACTTCAAATTTGTCGACTCCCCTTAGGTGATCGATGTAATTTTTATAGATGCAATCCTGTGGTGTTTTAGAACCATAACAAAAGATCAGTTTTTTGATTTTATCCTTTTCTGCTTCAATATTATACAACAGTGAACGGATTGGAGCAAAGCCGCAACCTCCACCCACGACAAGTACTTCTTTCCCATAAAGTTGTTCCAAAGGATATCCGCGGCCGTAAGGACCTCTGATTCCCATAACAGTCCCTTCCCTCAGGTTGTGTATTTTTCCGGTTACATAACCTGTCTTCATTATCGTCACTTCCAGTTGGTTTTTTACAAGCGGTGAAGAGGAGGGAGTAAACGGAGCTTCTCCTATTCCTTCAAGTATAAGTTCGATGAATTGTCCGGTTTTAAAATGAAACTCCTTTTCAGGCTTAAGCACAAAGGTTTTAATAGAAGGTGATTCTGTGATCACCCTGGTGAGGATTGCCTTTACCGGTTTATACAATTCAGCTGTCTTAGCTGTCATGTTTCAGAAGTTACTTTTATTTTCAGTTCTTTGAAAAGGTCATTTTTATTGATTTCGCCTATGCAGGCTTCAATGCATCTCCCGCAACCTGTGCAAGCCTTCGATGCAAATTTTTCAGGTTTCCAGACATACTTGCATAAATAACGGTTACGGAATCTTTTGAATAAGGGTCGCAGGGGATCATCCCCGGATGCCACACGTTCGAAGCCCGGATACTGGCAGGTGTCGATGCTGCGGACTTTTTCAAATCCGGGTCGCTCAATAAATAAAAAACAAGAGCAGGTAGGGCAAATGGCCGAGCAAGCCCCGCATGAAACACAGTTGTCAGAATATTTCTGCCATATATCCTCCTCCGACTGGATTATTAAATTTCCGGTTTGCTTGTAGCCGGGCAGATCTTTATTCTTTTTTTCTAATTGCTTTTCAACACTGGCCCTTATCTCCTCTATTTTTTGTATCTCCTCCGGTGATTCTTTTTTATGATCTTCAAAGTAATTTTTGAGGAATATTTTTCCCTTTCCCGATTTGGGAACTAAAATTATATTGTCTCCTGTCCGGGAGAGGACAATGTCAGCATTTTCATCCGGATAGGGATGAAATCCGTAACTGGTACAATGACAGTGTTCATTTATTGTATGACAATCACAGCCTATCAGTAAGGTATTTCCGCGATAATGGGAATAACCGGGATCAATATAATCTTTATTGAGATAGATTTCATCTAATAATGAAAGAGCATTAAGGTCACAGGCCGGGATTCCTATGATAATTCTATTATCTTTTTCGGCGTATGATCTGGTCACATTCTCTTTGACGGGTAAGAAAAATGTTTTCAGAGGAGACGATGGTTTAGGCTGATTATAAATTATATCGTCCAAATTATTTTTTGTGACGGCAGAGTATTCAAGATGATTGTCAAAACGGAACGGGGCAAATATGCTGTATTCACTTAGCAGCGAGCCAAGAACGGAGGTCCATATTGACTTATCAGCATTATAGGTAAAATGCATAAGGCAAAGTTATTGTGAAATAAATCACAATAACAAGATAATACAAAACAATATTTTATCAAAATTTTTTAGGATTTTTTATTTTTTTTTATTGCCCGGCAAAACCAGAAGAAGTTATGGATATTATTCAGAAGAGCTTTTTGAGTTTTCCATGCTGAAAACAGGAAGGTGGCATTTAAATTTTAATCGGCCTTTGAAAGATATCCTGGTTAAAACTGATATATCAGGGAGATACCTTTTTGCCTTCCAAACTGAAAAGGGAAAATATCGAACCGCTTCAGATGTTCCTTATCCCATTTATACTGATGAGTAAGAAGTACCAGTTCGGTCGACATGATTCCGATACCTGCACCGGCGACCACATCAGAGAGCCAGTGGGCACCTTTGACCAGGCGCAGGACACCGACCCAAGCAGCACATGAGTAAGCACCAATGCTGTACCATACACTTGTGCTACCGTATTCCCTGTGCATAAGGTGGGCGAGGCAAAAAGCTTTACTGGTATGACCGGAGGGGAATGAACGCAACTCTCCGCCGGGCCTCTCCACGTTGGTCAGGTATTTCAGGCGGTCGGTTATTATGCCGTTCAGTAAAAAACTCTTCACCGCTATGGCTGACGTGTTGCCAAAATTGTTTTCACCATGGATCCCAATCGCTTTTAACGCATAAACAGCAGCCAGAGGCGCATACTGCGCATAATCGTCGAACTTTCCTGTATATCGAAAATTATCCTGAAAATAGTCGTTAATATTCTCTTTTGTTGCTGTCATCAAATGAAAGGCAGTCCCGCCTGAGATCAGCAGGGCAGGGGCGATAAAGGGCTTTATATCCTTTTTTTCATCCGGGTACCGAAAATTTAAGTTATGTATTGAGTCGGGATGGTTATTCAGGTTGCCGGTGCAGTATGCAGAAAGACTTAGTTCATGTCTGTTTTTATTATCATCTGTTTTATCTGAAAATGTAAGAATTTTAGACTGACTATGAATGCACAACATGAATAATACTGAAGTAATTATTAACCGGTGCATACCAATATTTTTATCCGGCATTTTTTATTTCAAAGGTAGAAAAATATTAGTACAGTAAAAAGGCCGGCTCAAAATCTGAGCCGGCCCTGAACATTTAAATTATATATTCCGAATATCGTTAACTAAGATGATATGCTAACGATATTAATCTTTCCGATCAGTTGCCGGGACGCAGTTTACGCACTGCTGCACCAGCCTGCCATAACTCCGATTCACGCATTTCAGTCAGTTCGGCATTGAGAATTGTCTTGTAATCGGCACTGCTGAGTGAATCAAGAACCCTCTGAGTCTCCTTACCTGCTTTCACGCTCTCATACAGATCATAAAATACAGGTAATGTTGCTTCACGGAATTTATGTCTCCAGTCGAGGGCCCCCCGCTGTGCAGTGGCACTGCAGTTTGCATACATCCAGTCCATTCCGTTCTGGTCGACCAGACGGATGAGGCTCTGTGTAAGCTCTTCAACTGTCTCGTTAAAAGCCTCGGAGGGACTGTGTCCTTTTTCGCGAAGCACCTTATACTGGGCTTCAATAATACCTGCAAGGGCACCCATGAGAACTCCCCTTTCACCTGTCAGATCTGAGAAAACTTCATTTTCGAAAGTTGTGGGGAACAGGTAGCCTGAACCGATGGCAATACCCAGTGCTATTGTTCGCTCTTCAGCTCTTCCCGTATAGTCCTGGAAAACAGCATAGCTTGAGTTGATACCGTGTCCTGCAAGGAAATTTTTACGAACGCTTGTTCCTGATCCTTTCGGAGCTACCAGTATAACATCTATATTTTCAGGAGGGATAACACCTGTCTGCTCTTTGTAGGTTATAGAAAAACCGTGAGAGAAATAGAGAGCATCGCCTTCGTTCAGACACGGTTTAAGCTTTGGCCACAAAGTACGCTGGGCTGCATCCGAAACAAGGTACTGAATGATTGTTCCCATTTTGGCTGCCTCTTCAACCGGAAAAAGAGTTTCGCCCGGGACAAAACCGTCGCGTACTGCTTTATCCCAGTCCTCTTTGAACTCCGGAGCCTGTCCGATGATTACATCAAAACCATTGTCTTTAAGGTTTAGAGCCTGCGCAGGACCCTGCACTCCATAGCCTATTATTGCTATTGTCTCATTTTTTAATACTTCCCGTGCTTTTTCGATAGGGAATTCTTCGCGGAGAACTACATTTTCCTTAACTCCGCCAAAGTCTATTTGTGCCATATTGTTTTATTTTAAATTTATTCAGTCCGGCCTGAAAAGGATTTTAAGCGCCATTTCAGACTAATTATTAAAATTCATTAACTGGTTGATCTATTTCAGACAAAACTAATAATTTTTTACTCAAATATCAGTAATTGACTGTTTTCAAAGTAATAAAAATTTGCTTTTTCGGGAAGTTCCGCAGAACCTGCATGCCCGTTAAGCAATCGTTGAGGGATTCCGTAATTAATACTGATTTCTTTCCGGATCATTGACAAATGACGGAATCCAGTTGATTGTCAGGTGTTTAATCTATACTGTCGAGCATTGCATCTCTCTCCTTAAGAAATTCTGAGAGTCGCTCGATAGGATCCCGGGTAAGTGCCACACGGCCTGACCGTATGAACTGCAGAACCTTTGACTTGTTCAGTTCCCGGAAAAGTTCCTGTGTCTCTTCCTTGTGACCGGTCTTCTCAATTATGGTGTATTCTCTTGTTATCTCGAGGATACGGGCACCTGCATTTCGCACGATCTTTTCTATTGTGTCATTTTCATAGAGTGATTCTGTTGCTACTTTATAAAGAGCTATCTCCTGATAGATCATCTCCTCGTTGGTATAGTAGAAAGCTTTCAGTACATCGATCTGCTTTTCGAGTTGAGTCACTGCCTTTTCAATAGTTTCAGGAGAGCAACGTACCACGATTGTAAATTTATAGACACCGGCTACGGCCGACTCAGACACGGTAAGGCTGTCTATATTTATCTTCCGGCGGGTGAAAACGATGGTTATTCTTGTCAGTAAACCTATATGGTTTTCAGAATAAACGGTTATGATATATTCTTGTTTCATTCGTCAAAATCTTTTATGGAAATGAAGGAATTCTGCACGATTAATGTTTTTCAACAAATTTGTGAAGATATAATTGTTACTATTCACTTTGCAGAAAATGCATCTTTGTCGAAAATCCGGTCTTTCCATTTATTATTTAATTTTTGTAATTACTTAACTAACTCGCATTTGTTTCATCAAACTTTTGTGTTCCCTTTTTGATCCTGATGCCCTTTTAATATTTGCTTCACCATTTTTTAGTTTTTTTGAACTCAGGATAAAACCTTAAGGGTGTCATCCATCTCAGACTGTTCCCTAAGGTTCCAGCATCACATCAGAGACAGAAGCCCCTGCAGGTACCATTGGGAACACATTATCCTCTTTTTCTATGACAACTTCCAGCACATAAGGACCTTCATGGTCGATCATTTTCTGAATTCCGGATTCCAGGTTGCTTCGTACCTCAACTTTATGGCTCTCCACTCCAAAGCCTTTGGCAATTGCAACAAAATCAGGATTCTGAAGTTCGGTAAATGAATACCGCTTTTCGAAAAAGAGCTGCTGCCACTGTCTTACCATTCCGAGGAAGTGGTTATTAAGAACTATAATCTTAACCGGCAGCTTATTTTGTGCAATAGTTCCCAGCTCCTGGATAGTCATCTGGAATCCTCCGTCTCCGATAAAGGTAACAACCGTTCTGTCGGGAACGCCAATCTGGGCACCCATCCCTGCCGGAAGGCCGAATCCCATGGTGCCGAGACCGCCGGAAGTAACAAAACTACGTGAGCGTTTAAATTTAAAATACCTGGATGCTATCATCTGGTGCTGTCCTACATCTGTAACAAGAATAGCATCATGGTTAGTTTTCTCGCTGACAATACGTACAACCTCTCCCATAGTAAGACCTGGTTTTTCAGGGAACAGATCTTTATGGATAATCTTTTCATGTTCAATTCTGTCACACTCTTTAAATCTTTGCAGCCATTCGTCGTGCCTGTTTTCTTTGACATTATCAGTAAGCATTTTGAGAGATTTTTTTGAATCGCCCAGAACAGCCACATCAGCTTTTACAATTTTATTGACCTCAGACGGGTCTATCTCAAGATGAATTATTTTAGCCTTTTTAGCATACGCACTGACCTTTCCTGTTACCCTGTCGTCGAATCTCATGCCGACTGATATAATAAGATCCGCCTCATTTGTCAGGAGGTTAGGACCGTAGTTGCCGTGCATACCCAGCATTCCCACATTATACGGATGATCGGTAGGTAACGCCGACAAGCCAAGGAGAGTCCATGCCGCAGGTATACCTGTTTTTTCGACAAAAGCTCTGAGCTCCTCTTCAGCCTTGCCGATAATAACACCCTGTCCGAAAAGAAGTAAAGGTCTTTTTGCCGCATCGATAATTTCAGCTGCCTCTTTAACTTTAAACGGATCGACTGGTAACTCAGGAACATAGCTCCTTATCTTTCTGCATTTCTTATACTCGAACTCCAGACTTCCAAATTGGGCATCTTTTGTAAGGTCAATCAATACAGGTCCGGGCCGGCCCGACCTGGCAATATAGAATGCCTGGGCCAGTACATCGGGAATCTCCTCGGGTGAGGTTATCTGATAATTCCATTTTGTCACAGGCATTGAGATACTGACTATATCAGATTCCTGAAATGCATCGGTACCCAACAGGGGAGAAGCAACCTGTCCTACTACACAGACAACTGGTATTGAATCGAGCATTGCATTGGCAATACCTGTTATGAGGTTAGTGGCACCCGGTCCGGATGTCGCAAAACAAACACCTGTTTTTCCAGTCACGCGGGCATAAGCATCGGCAGCGTGGATAGCTCCCTGCTCATGCCGTGTCAATATATGCTTCATGTTTTGATCATGATCGTAGAGGGCATCATAAACAGGCATTATGGCCCCTCCGGGATATCCGAAGATAGTATCAACTCCTTCTTCAATTAGTGAAAGTATAACGGCTTGCGAGCCGGTAACTGTTTTGTTTGTCATTTGTTTATTTTTTTAATTATTGTTAATCGATTAAACGCACTGCACCTTTATCGGCTGATGAAACAAGACTGGCATAAGCTTTCAGCGCCTTTGAGACCGCTCTTTTTCGGATTGCAGGTTTAAAAGCATTTTCACATTTTGCCTCTTCTGCTTCTCTTCTCAGTGCAAGTTCCTCTTCAGGAACAAGTAAATTAATTGATCTGTTAACTATATCTATCGCTATCTTATCATTATCCTGTATCAGACCTATTGCACCTCCGGCCGCAGCCTCGGGAGAAATATGTCCAATTGATAGTCCTGATGTACCACCTGAAAAACGTCCGTCGGTTATCAGTGCACACTCTTTATCGAGCTGCATAGCTTTAAGGTATGATGTAGGATATAGCATCTCCTGCATTCCGGGTCCCCCTTTAGGACCTTCATAGCGGATCACTACCACATCCCCTTTATTTACACTGTTGCCAAGAATGCCATTTACCGCGTCCTCCTGGGAATCGAAAACCCTGGCAGTTCCGGTGAATTTATAAATTGACGGGTCAACTCCTGCCGTTTTCACAATACATCCGTCAAGTGCTATGTTCCCGTACAATACAGCAAGTCCGCCATCCCTGTTATAGGAATTTTCGAGGCTTCTTATGCAACCGTTTTTGCGGTCGGTATCAAGATTTGTATAGTAATTTTCCTGTGATGCCATCACTAAGTTGCGCGAACCGTCGCCTGGGGATGACAAAAAGCGTTTTTTTGCATCGTCGGTTGCGGTTTCGCGCATAATATCATATTCATCTACAGCCTGTTTCAGAGTACGGCCGTCGATACGGTTAACCGATGTTTCAATAAGTCCGGCCCTGTCCAGTTCACCCATTATTGAGAGTATCCCGCCGGCGCGGTTTACATCCTGAACATGATAGTGTGAACTGGGAGCCACTTTACAAAGATTAGGCGTCATGCGGGAAAGTCTGTCGATATCCTGCATTGTAAATTTGGTTTCTGCTTCATGAGCTATTGCCAGCAGGTGCAGGACGGTATTTGTTGATCCGCCCATAGCGATATCCAGTTTCATGGCATTAAGGAATGAGTCCCTTGTCGCTATATTCCTTGGCAGAACAGAGTCGTCTCCTTCATAATAATATTTTTTTACTGCATCAATTATCTTTTCAACAGCCTCTTCGAATAACTTTTTCCTGTTGGCATGAGTAGCTACAATGGTGCCGTTTCCCGGGAGGGCAAGCCCTATTGCTTCTGCAAGGCAGTTCATTGAGTTTGCCGTGAACATGCCTGAGCATGATCCGCAGGTAGGACAGGCGTTCTGTTCTATTGCAGTAAGTTCCTGATCTGATACCGATTGGTCAGCAGCCATGACCATTGCATCAACAAGGTCATAATATTTACCGTTCACCTCACCGGCCTCCATCGGTCCGCCCGATACAAAAACTGCAGGAATATTAAGTCTCATTGCTGCCATCAGCATTCCCGGCGTGATCTTGTCGCAGTTGGAGATGCAGATCATGGCATCAACCTTATGAGCATTACACATATACTCAACACTGTCGGCTATCACATCGCGCGACGGAAGTGAATATAGCATGCCGTCGTGACCCATTGCAATGCCATCGTCTACGGCAATTGTATTGAACTCAGCCGCAAAAAAGCCATGCTTTTCGATAAGTCCTTTTAAATACTGGCCAATATTGTGCAGATGAGTATGGCCCGGAACAAACTGAGTGAATGAATTCACTATAGCTATTACCGGTTTACCAAAATGTTCCTCTTTCATTCCATTGGCACGCCACAGGCTGCGGGCGCCTGCCATTCTCCGACCCTGTGTTGTGGTGTTACTTCTTAACTGGACCTTCATATTTTTTTGGTTTTTATTTATTGTTAATTAAAAAAGCCTTTCCCTGTTGCTGGGAAAGGCTTTTTTTATATCTCCTAAATACATACGATTCTAACCTTCCCCGGATAATCCTGGAATGACCACGAGAACGACTAGAATATTTGTATTTATTAATCTCATAATTTTCTATTGACAGAGCAAATGTAAAAATTATATTCAAAAAGCAAAACAAATTGAAAGTAATTTAATGTATTTAATTCCAAAGTTAAATTTATGTCAGGAAAATTAAGATTATTAGAATATTTGAGTCGGTTAGTTCTAAAAATTGGTTTTACAATCCGAGTACATCATCTATCTCCTTCATTGCATTCAGAGACAGCTCAGCGAACTCCTGCAATGGTATTCCTATCTGTTCACACTCCATAATGCATTCGCGTCTCACTGAGGCAGCAAAAGCTTTCTCTTTCATTCTCTTGGTAACAGATTTTGTTTTAACTCCCTCTATCTTTTTCCCCGGATACACCAGTGCTGTAGCGGTAATAAGTCCGGTTATTGTCTCCCCGGCTGCCAGAGCATGCTGAAACTCTGTAGTCCTCTCTTTTCCTGTTGCCACTTCATTATGCATCATAATTGCATCCAGCATTTCATCAGTTACCAGACCTTTCAGTATCTTTTCGGCATAAGGACCATGGGTATACGGATCGGCATTAGTGATTTCAACGTCAATGTCGTGCAGAAGTCCCGCTAATCCCCATTCCTCTTCATCCCGGCCCAGGCGGCGTGCCAATACCCTCATGACTGCTTCGGAAGCGTAACAGTGTTTTTTCATATTTTCCGAACTGATAGTCTTTTCAAGTAATTTTACAGCTTCTTCCCTTGTTATCATTTTTATTATGTTTTAACTATATTATTAAATGAATTTTTCCGGATATTGTTTATTTATTAAACATTTCTGATACATTCGGTTTTTTTAATATTAAACAGTTTATTATCAATTTTTTATCTAAGCCTCTAACTTTTTTTCTTATCAAATTAATTCATTTTTAATGGTATGAAATAGAACTTGTCATTTATAATTTTCTCCGGCATGAACAAAGGTATATGACTCGTTTATCCTTGTTTAAATCAGGACTGGGAAATATTAGCAAAAAAATTCACCGCTGAAGAAAAAATTGCTATAAATCATTCTATTCAGCTAAAATCAAATAACTCCTCACTTCAGTCATTCGTTTCTCATGACTTCTGTTCGTCAGACAGATTTGATTTTTTAACGCTTCATTACATGATTTTCTAAACGCATTTTTTCTTAGGCGGATCATTTATCTGCTAATTTAATATTTCAAAATGGTTTTCTATGCCTACAACTTATTTGCTTTAATTAATCCCATTAGCAATGTTCATTTTTAATGGTATGAAAAAGAACCTGTCATTTATAATTTTCTCCGGCATGAACAAAGGTATATAACTCGTTTATCCTCATTTTAATTGAACCTGCAATAAAAATCCGGACATCTTATCCTAAATAATTAACTAAAAATGCTGCTTTTTTTAATTTAAAAAGTGATAAACACCAAATATATCCATTATTTATAAAAATGCATGGTTTATTGTGGATATAGTTAAGCAATACCGGCAGAAAATCACAATATATCCCTGTAGATACAGCCCTTTTATAATGATAATCCGGCTGTATAGAATGAATATCTATTCCGGGAGTAAACCGGCGATCTTGATTTATAATCCTGCAAAACTTAAACTCTTTTAAAAAATGTAACCTTAAAATACTAACAGTTCTGGCAGCCGGTAAAACATTGAACTCCCCTAAAACAATTGACCGACTGAGTATTTTTTTTCGAAACAAATAAGATAAATGTTATTTTTACGTTTTTTAGTCGAACGTCAAAAGATATAAGATATGTTTTATAACCGGATCAGAATTTTCACATTTATAACTACCGCATTTTTTATAGTAAATACCGCATATTCCCAGAATCAGAATGAAGAGGTCGATGAACAAAAGGTACTTGAGCTTGGTATAGATCTGCTTGAAAGATACTTTGCGAGGGACACAACCTGGCATGTCATGCATCCCGGGACAGATAAATCGGTTGCCGGAATGATAAATTTCATAGAGAAAGAACCAATTGATACTATCCTGTATACAATTAGTCGGGCGCTGCAAGACACGTCCCGGTTGTTTGTCTACCGCCTTCCGGAGGATGTGTCTGACAGTCTGATGGTACCCGGATTCTATCCTTACCAGTTTCTTCAGAGAGATATCGATTCAATCCGGAGAACTCATGAAGCTACTTATCTAACCGGAGCAATAACTGTTCCTCTTCATCTCGTGACAGGCATAGAAGAGAAGGCTGGTGTTATTCTTCCCGGTGAGGGATCAAAGCTCTTTGAAAATAATGTTTATGTAATGCCCGAAAGTCTGAAAAAATACGATGTCATTCCCGATTCACTGTTGCAGTCGCCTGCCGACTTCAGTCGTTATCAGAAAATTGATAGTCTTCGTTTTGTATATACTGAAAAGATGAGGCTTCATTATAACGACTCAGTAATAAATGCTTACCGCGATTCGGTTGTTGAAAACTACAGAAAGCAGATGTTCCGGCAGAGATATGATTTCGACAGAAAGGCGCTAACCGACTCTGTCAGTCTGAATAATTATATGGTGCTGAAGAATTATAACGACTCGGTTATTAAGGAGGTTAATGATTCAATATTCACTGTTCTGGGCCGGCTGGCAGAGTATGCTGACTTCATTGATACAACACGAATCCTAATGACAAATCTTGTTGGTGACGAATCATCTCTTCTTTTACAAAACGGGAATCAGTATTTTTCCAGGGTGTGGTTAAAGAATGAACAGAATGACTCTCTGCGGTTGTCTATCAGCAATCTTGATAAACGTACTATCAGGATGCTTATAGATGATGGAGTAACTATCAGCCGTTTCAGGACAAAAGAGACCAAGGATTTTGATTTCAGTTCATTGAGCAGGTCTGTATCCGGACTGACAGGGGTGGGAGAGAAGTACCAGAAGCTTACCCCGTGGATTATAGGTGGCGACGGCACAGTAGGATTTTCGCAAACCTATCTGGAGAATTGGAAAAAAGGAGGACAAAGCGCACTCTCACTGATGCTTATTCTGAAAGGCTTCGCTAACTATTCGAGTTACGACGGAAAAGTGAAGTGGGAGAATTCAGGAGAGATACGGAACGGATGGATAAGGCCCGGAGGCTCTGAGGCAGAGCTTCAGAAGAATGACGATAAATTTGAGATTACCTCCCGGTTCGGACTGAGCGCTTTCAAGAAGTGGTATTACAGTACGGAGTTCAATTATGAGACTCAGTTTTTTAACGGTTATAAGTATCCTAAAAAGGATAATCCGGACCCGATTTCTGCTTTTATGGCACCTTCGCGTACCTTTTTTAAGGTGGGTCTCGATTATAAACCTGATAAAAATTTCTCACTGTTCCTCTCTCCGATAACTCTTAAAAATGTTTATGTCAGAGATACTGTAAAAATAGACCAGACAAAATTCGGTATCGATGCAGATAAAAAAGGATTCTGGGAGCCGGGTCTTAATGCCGATGTTCACTGGAGAAAAGATATCAGGTCGGATATAACATATGAGACCAAGTACAAAATGTTCATCAACTACAAACAACCCTGGGGCAATCTTGATATTAACTGGGAGAATACGGTAGTTATGCAGTTAACAGATCACATTAACCTTCGCATGATGATCCACATGATCTACGATGAAGATGTTATGTTCCCGTTATATGATGCAAATGATGTTAAGATTGGCGAAAAACCAAAACTTCAGTTAAAAGAGTTTATCAATATAGGATTCACCTATAAGATCAACAGACAGGTAACCCGAACCAGAATAAAAGATTAAATATAGAGGGAGGTAATAACGAAAGTACCGTATATCAGACTGGCGATTCCGTTCATCGTGAAAAAGGCCAGATTAACCCTGCTCATATCTTCTGCTTTTACAAGGGTATGCTGATAAATCAGGAGTCCGATAAATATTGATGCGCCTGTCCAGTGAAGCCAGTTACCCGTGATTTTAACAGCCACGGCAATAATAAAAGCGGCTGAAAGGAGATGTATTCCTTTGGCAAAGAGAAGAGCCCGTTTGTGACCCAGCAGCACAGGAATGGATTTCAGATCCAGACCGGCATCAAAATCCGAATCCTGAAGAGCATAGATAATATCAAATCCGCTTACCCAGAAAAAGACTACCATACCCAGCAGGACAGGCGGCAGACTGAAGGTTCCGGTGACAGCAAGATATGCACCGACAGGGGCAATTGCAAGTCCGAGACTCAGTACAAAATGGCAAAGAGCAGTGAACCGTTTGGTATAGCTGTAAAAGAGTATAACAAACAGTGCTACGGGCGACAGATAGAAGCAGAGACGGTTTATAAACCAGGTGGTTGTGATAAAGAGAAGAGCGTTTATTATAACAAAATGAAGTACGGAGCGTGCTTTCAGTATCCCGGCAGGTATCTCTCTCAGGGTAGTCCTTGGATTCAGCTTATCGAAATGTCGGTCGAGGTACCTGTTAAAACCCATTGCTGCATTCCGGGCAAATACCATGCAGAGTAAAACCAGGATAAGTAAGCTCAGCTCAGGAGAGCTGTTTGTATCCTTCATAGCCAGGAAAAATCCGATCAGCGCAAAAGGTAACGCGAAGATCGTGTGTTCGAACTTAACCAGCCTTGAATATTTCTGAATATTTTTCACCTTTATCCTGCAAAAATAGTGATATATAAACTTTATCAAATATTGTGACGACTAAAGTAAGAACAATAAATATAATTTCCCAATCAATAGTGTCCGGTTAAATATTTTCTTTTTTTGAGCATAAACATATTCAAATGTATGGATTTTTCCCCTTGCGTCACCCATTTGGGTGATGCAAAAATTATATGTCTCTGGTTATTAACCTATTAAAAAAAGAGATTTTAAAAAGTGTCAAAGTCGGTTAAAAGTGTCAAAGTCGGACAACTGAGATCACTCCACTCATGAATTTATTTTGATCTCCGTTTTATAAGAATCAAGCTGGTTGCCGGCATTTATTCAATCTGAATCCGGCTGGACGATGCTGAATAATGAACAGTTAGTCTTCCGGAAAGAACAGGAAAAGCTATGAATCATCTTCAATAATAGCCATCACACAACGCATGGCAGTCTTACCATCCCATAGTTCGGGGATAATCCCTCTGTGGCGGGAATATTTCACCTCGCCGGATTTGGCAATGAAGATATTTTTATCTTCCTGTGAATTTTCATTGCCGTTTTTAACCTGGCTTTCCGGTGGTTTTATTGCTTCTGCTTCACTTTTTTCGGTTGAGATTTCATCTTTTACAGCCAGTCTTTTTTGCCGTCCTGTTTCATCAACTTCACTTTTATCCCGGGGGATTTCATATTTAACAGCAAGGCTATTTTGCTGTTCTGTTTCATCACCTACGCTTATATTCCGGAGAGCTTTATCTCCTGCAACACTATCTTCAGCTCCTGACATTCTGTTGTTACTGACGACTGTCTTATACTCCTCACGTATTCGCTCAATGCTGTTTCCTGTCAGCACGCTAACCCCGCCATGTTCCTTCAGGGTTACCGGTCGTTCTGTATTAAGGCGCATTGTAAGACAGGGAGTACCCAGCACGCAGCACTCCTCCTGCAGTCCTCCGCTGTCGGTCAGCATTATGGCAGCCGACATATTCAGTCTCAGCATCTGATGATATCCGAGAGGGTGGAGCAGAATGAAATTCTTACATGACAGAGTTTTTCCCCACAAGTCAAATTTTTGCATCATCTTCATCGTGCGCGGGTGTACCGGCCATATAACCGGCATGTCTGCAGCGACTTCATCAGTAAGGAATGAAAGTATTGGTTCCAGTACCTCTTTCTTGTCGACGTTGGAAGGGCGGTGCAGTGTGACAACAGCAAAAGGTTTATCAGAATTATTATTGTCAAGCAACTTATTTTTACTTTCAGCAAAATATTTTGCATCAGGCAGCAGGTTATCCATAATGATATCCTCTATCCTCAGTTTTGCCGCATTTTCCCGGTTAGTTTCGAGAGTATCGATCATAATATTACCTACAAATCGTATTTTTTCTTCCGGAACGCCCTCTTCGCGCAGATTTTGAACAGAGATCCGGTCGGGGGTGAGCAAAAGGTTGCTCAGACGGTCAGTGACCAGCCTGTTGATCTCTTCGGGCATAGACATATCCCTGCTTCTGAGCCCGGCCTCAATATGACAAACTTTAATATTCAGCTTCTTTGCAGTCACCGAACAGGCCAGGGTAGCGTTAACATCTCCCACGACCACCACCCAGTCGGGTTTTTCCCGGAGAAGCACTTTTTCGAATGCTATCATTGTATTACCAACCTGTTCGGCATGAGAACCGGAGCCTATACCCAGATTTATATCTGCTTCGGGAATCTGAAGAGACTCAAAAAAAGCTTTGCTCATGCGGTCGTCGTAGTGCTGACCTGTATGACAAAGAATATGTTCTATTCTTTTTCTTTCTGAATATGCTGACTGAAAATTTTTTTCAGAACTGCCACTGTCTGTTTTCATGCCCGGAACCTCTTTATGATTGTCCGGGTGAGTCAATCCTCTGTTATTTAATGATAACGAACCGTTATATTTTTCAATCGCTTTAATAAAAGGGGCAATTTTCATAAAATTCGGACGTGCGCCCACAACCGAGATGATTTTCATATGGTATATTTTATTTACTAAAAAACACTTAATCTGCATTGTGCAACCGATTAAGCAAAAATTTATGCAAATGTAAAGTATTAATGCATTTTTTAAAATTATACTGTCAATTTTCCCTGACTAAAAAACATATTTCAATTCCGCTCACCTTTTTTCCGGACAACATATTTAATGAATTCAAACATAATAACAGATATGGTCAGTTGGATAAAACCGGGTTTACCGGGATAATGATCTCTCCAAACAGGGAACTATCGCAATTATTTTGTAGACATTTTGTGGACAGCAGGTAAATTCATGTAATTATCATTTTTTTCTTGTAAAAATTCTTTTTTCCTTTGAAGAGTATTACAATAATTAGGACATTGTGTTTGGGATTAAAATGGCAGCCGCAGGGTTGCCATTTTTTTAAATCATAAAAAATTTTAACTAATACGGTATTAATATTAATCTGGTAAACAGACTCTCCCGGTGGTAAAACAGTATCTTTGCTGCAATTATTTAATTGTCTGAAAACCATTCATTTCCATCTTACACAACCGAACTGCCCGGAGTTAAAAATGTCATGTCCATAAAATGTCCATGAAATCATATACTGTTTTTAAAAAAAAATTGAATATTTTTGACAGTTTGATGATAATTTACAAATCCCGTATTAACAAATAGGTATTTAAGAATATTTGTTTGCAACCATTACCATCATCTTATTATCATTGTGGAGTAAAAGGAATTCCGGCTCCATCACGAAATGGGGCCGGATTTTTAGAAGTATGATAACTAAAAATACATTATGAATATGTGAAGATTACTCAATTTTTTGTGTAAAGGGCAATTAATTAACTTCAGTTATTTTGTATTTAAATGGACTGTTTACCGTCTAAGGTCGGTAAAAGTAAGTATTCACCAGGGGAATTTTGGCAGCATTCAATCTCTCACAAATTGTATTGAAAAAGTTGTGAAATTATGAAATGAGTTATTAGTCTCTCATTGTCGGGCAATATAGCCCCAAGAAAAATAACTTGAAAAAATAAGTTACATAAGAGAAATGTGAAATGGATATTTTAGGTGATTATTTATCAAGTGAGTTAAGCAGGTCAAGACGAAAGATATTAATTATTGAGGATGATAAAGATTTGCTGGATGAGATAACTTTAATTCTGCAGTTTGAACATTATGATGTTGTTCAGGCAGTTAATGGAACAGAAGGATTAACTTTAATTAAAAAAGAAAAACCGGATATAGTCTTGTGTGATATAGTCATGAGAGGAATAGACGGATTTGAAGTATTGAGACAATTCCGGGAAAATGTAGCCAACTCATTCATCCCGTTCGTATTTATCACGGCAGTCACGGGACAAAAAAAATACAGAAAAGCCTGGAGATGGGTGCCGATGATTATCTGGTCAAGCCTTTTAGCAGAATTGAATTACTGGAGACCATAAAAACACAGCTCAGGAAACACAAAGAACAGAGAAACCAAATATGGCAGTTAAAAGGCATCATAGCATTTTGTATTTCAAAGGAGATAAAACCTCCCCTTCATAAGATAATAAGTGACGGCAGAATGATGAAGTATTTTTCAGATATGATGTTTGAAAAGGATATCGATGAAACAGGATCTTCTGTTTATAAAAATGGATTATTATTGAAGGATCTTATTGATAAGTTATTGATTTTAATCGATTTGGAAGCTCAAAAAATGCATTTTTCTACCCGGAAAAGCACTGTGAGCAGCGAAAAAGCGACAGAACTTGCCGGCAGGATAGCAGATAATTTTGATCGTAGTAGTGATTTGATTGTGGACATACCCGAAATCATCTTAAAAGGATCTAAAAAGTGGTTTCTGATTGCAGTTAGTGAACTTATTACCAATGCATTTAAGTCATCCCGGCACGGACAAAAAATTATCATAAGTTCAGCGAAAAATGAAAAAAATCTTATTTTATCCATTTGCGTTGACGAATCCTTAAATGATGACTGCAACCATAAGGTTGTCAGTTATGAGATCAGACCCGGTGAAAACAGCAAAAAACTGGAAGATTTTGGATTTAGTATGATACTTACAGGTAAAATAATTTCATTGTACAGAGGAGAGTTATACATTTCCACTTGTCAGGACAAAATAGTATCGACATTAATAAAACTGCCAATATAAGAATCAAAATATTGCCTGGTCATCAGGTTTTTTTTATTGCAAGAGATAATAATTTCGCAAAATGAGGCAAGCATGAATGTAAATCGCATCTGAGTATAAATCAATCATATGCAGATTCTCCCGGTTGAAATCAGGCAAATTATATGATAACTTTGAAAATAAACAATTTATCATGTGAAATAATTACAAAGAGCTATATCAAACCCTAATAATTGTTATAATGGATGAATTATTAAACCGTATCCGTAAAGAGATCATAAATATAAAAGAAGAGATTAAAGAGCAGGATGAAGGTAAAAAATACATAGTTATAAAATGTGAACAAAAAGGGGATGATGTCAAATATACCATTTGTCCGGAGATCTCCGAAAGACTTTTAACATGCAGAAAATTTAATCTGAATGAGTCATGTCTGATTTTTAACCTGGCGAGTTTGAGCGATGTATTTTGGGAACTGGATCTGAAGACAGACAAAATATCATATTCAAAAGAGTGTTTAAGACTGGCCGGATACAGCCCTGATGAAGTTGAAGGCACTTTTGAGGAATGGATGTCAGGCATTCATCCGGAGGATGTTACAGGGGTCCTTCAAAATCTGGAAGCTCACACAAAAGGGGAGATGCCTGTCTTTAATGCTGAGTACCGGGCAAATTGCAAAGACGGTTCTTACAGGTGGATTTTCGACAGGGGGAAAGTGGTAAGTTGGGATAAAAAGGGGAATCCGGAGAAGATGATTGGGATGTTTATTGATTTTTCTCTTCAAAAGAAGCTGGAGGACTCATTACTGAAAACATTAAACAGGGAGAAGGAGTTAAATGAGTTGAAAACACAGTTTGTTTCGATGGCGTCTCATGAGTTCAGAACTCCGCTGTCGACAATGTTAATGTCGGTCGAGGCATTGTTGTCTTACCGTGATAAGATGACCAATGAAGAGATTGACAAGAAAGTTCAGAGAATCAGAAACAAAATCCACTTTCTCAGGAGCATTACTGAGAAAACACTTAATCTCACCCAACTTGAGTCCGGTAAAATAGAATTATCCCCGGCTGAGACCGACCTGAATGAATTTCTTTCAATGATCGCTGAGGGTGTTAAAATAAATACAGAGAACAGTCATAAAATTGTCTATACAGGAACAGAGGGGCCTGTTAAAATAAAAATTGATCCTCCAATGATTAAGGAGGTGATTAATAATTTGATATACAATAGCATTAAATATTCTGACTCGGGGAGTTTGGTCGACATAAAATTGATTGATAATAGGGAATGTGTTGAAATTCAGGTTGCCGACAATGGCATTGGCATACCGGAATCTGACAGGCACAATATTTTTGAGGCTTTTCAGAGAGGTTCTAACGTAACGGGTATCCGTGGTGCCGGATTGGGTTTGTCGCTTGCCAAAAAGTTCATCCGGCTTCATGGTGGTGACATCACATTCGAATCAGAAGTGAACAGGGGAACCACTTTTTTTATCAGGCTGCCAAAGAATTGATATCAGAAGTTCAGTTTTTAGTTCACGCTGCGCTCGCTGCGAGAACCATTATCACGCTGCGCTCGCTGCGAGAACTCTCTTATTGATTCTCCAACTCCCTAAATGACAAATCCATTAACGGAAATTCTTCCCATCCCCCGAAATCAAAATGCCACCACTCGGTTTCATAGTAAGTAAAGCCAAAATGTCTCATTACAGAAAAAAGAAAATCCCGGTTAGCGATAACCTCTTCAGGCAAATCCATATATTCAGGATGCGCCCGTTCCGAGAAGTCATCAAATTCTGTTGGCATGGGAATCTCATCACCCGTAGAGATATCAACAAGTGAAACATCTACAGCACAGCCGCGGTTATGGCGTGACCCGTAACGCGGATTTGCAACGAAATTGGTATCCGGATACACCTCAAAGAAACGAACAGTGACTGAATACGGACGATAAGCATCAAGAATTTTCAATCCACGGCCATGCACAGCCAATGAATCCTGCACACGCTGAAGTGCTTTTGCAACCGGCTTGCGTGCATATGCCAGTGGCTTTTCATAAAGAACTGACCCTGTAAAATTATTTTTTGTGGCATAACGGATATCCAATACAATACCCGGAATTTTTTCTTCAATATTCACTAATTCCTGCTTCGGATCTGTCGCCACCTGTCTTTTGTATTCCGCAAGGTCATTGACTAAATCCAGGTTGTACGGATTATTACACTTTTCCAGTGCTGCAAAATAACAACCTGTAACAGTCAATATAAACAGGGTCAAAAAAATTAAACTTCCCTTCCTGAAAAAAATAATCATAATATTATCTTTTAATCAATTTCCACCTTCCACATCTTCCAGTTTTTCAGAAAGATCATCTGTCAGGTCGGCTTCCATGAAACCATTATCCTGAGGAAGAATTAATATGAACCGGTCAATCAGGTCAATCTCCATCGTCCCTTTTTCGAGTTCAAAACCAAGAACATGTCCACCGAATGTTTGGTCATCAGAAATAAAATGCAAATGATAACCTGGCACATTAACACCTTTAACAAACGGAGGACAATAAAACCCGGAAAGTATGCCGGTAACGGTATCTGTTTCAAATTCGGGCTGACTGGCAGTAACCTCCACCAGCGGCAGGTAAGGTTTTGTCTGAGCCGGCACGCTGCGGGTTTTTACCGAATTAAAAGTTCCTGTTACACGCAATGCATAAAAAAGGTTTTGACTTTCCATCAGACTGTCGGCAACAGATTTCAATCCGTCAAATGAGAGTCCTGATACCGGATAGTTATTCTCAGGATTGAAGAAGGTAACAGTAGCAAATGGCGTTTGGGTTGAAAGTTCAGGTTTGTCAACAACTCCACTTCCCTTTACCTGGAAAACAGTTCCGTCGAGCAAAACCATTTCTCCGTCGAGAGTATTGAATGTACCGATCCCAAAATCACCCCACCGGGTCAGGTCCTTTAAAGTCGAGTTGCCGTCATAAACACCTGTCATTAATGCATCGATGGTTGACACCTGGACCACTGCCTGTTCTGATCCTAACTGGTTTTTCCTTGAACAGCCGGATAAAAATAATCCCTGTAGCAACACGAAGATCAAAATAACAGGGTAAATCCCGGGATTATGATTCTGTCTATTCATAAAAAATGCTTTTAACGAAATTTTAGTTTATCAACATTTTAAAAATACTTCGAAATAATACTTCAATATAATTTAACTCTAATTTCATTACACGCGGCGCTCATTGAGATAACCTTTATTTCACATTGCGCTCGCAGCGTGAACACTTCTTTTAAGTTGGGTCCGTTTTATGAACTCTTCTTTCCTGCGGCGTCTTCCTTTACCAGTATAATTTTTTCAGCAGCATTTACCAAATTTATCATTACGCTTTGAGACGTAATAAAAAACTTTTAAAAAAGGGATCCGTAAAATAATATATATCACCATGTTTCTCCACTACACTTTCATTCAATAAAACATTAACAGCCTTTTGTGTTGTGGATGTTGTTAACAGCCTGTATCTTTTTGCATAATTCATAGAAAAGATATTCTTATTCTCCTGTGCAAGGGCTTCAATCATTTTTTTGTTGCTCTTCAAGCCTGTCAAAAAAATAGGGTTCTTTAACTACTGTGCCGTAAGAAAATGGATTCATGCATGGATATTCTCATATGTTGAAACACAAAGTTAGTTTTATTCGGTATAATTTGAAAATTTATGATACATATTATGATTCAAATTGACGGGCAAGAATGAAGTTTTATTGTATGGTTACTTTTTGTTTCACACGGCACTCACTGCGAGAACATATATTTCACCCCACGCTCGCTGCATGAACTCTTCTTTCATGCGGCGTTAGTTTCGTGAACTCCCTGAAAAACAGTCACCTGATGAGCATTTCCCAGTACCCGTTACGGTGCTTCTGCTAAAGAATAACACCCGGGAAGCCCTTTAACAGTATCCCGGTATAATAATAGTGTTGCTAAAACAGATTTTTAATATTTTACCTGAACCAGGGATTAGAGGAGTTGCCATTGCCGGAAGATTTCCGTGTAAAGGAAAAGCGGTAGCTAATTCCTGCATTAAGGGTTAAATAATTATTGACCGTGTTCGGAGAGAAATAAAACAGCTTATAAATTTTCAGGACATCCTCCGGGGAATCCGAGGTGCGATTATATTCGACCGAAGCTGTTAATTTAAAGTCAGGGGATATCGGGAAAGAGAATTCGGTGATTAATCCTGTAATAACAGCCACATTGGCAAAAAAGCCCTGCTCCTGATTTTCGCCAGCTTCTGCTCCCAGGAATTTATTTTTCAGCGATAATGCCCCTATTTTATAGAGGAGGGTGAAGTTGGTTTTTTTTGCGTCTTCCTCCGGGTTCCTGACAACATATCCAACAGTATAGTTATGTCCAAAACTCTGAGTGAGAACTTTAGCTGTGCCCGTGCTCTCCCCGCCGGCTATATCTCCTGTTCCCCGGATGCGCATATAATCAAAATAGTAGCCCATTTCTATGTGAGGAGTGATCAGTTTTTTTATGCTGATAGCGCCGGCAAAACCAGGCTGAAAAACCGGGATATTTACGTTATTGATATTTTCAAGGTATTCATGTGGCACTTCAGACATTAACATGGCTGTACCGGTTTTGAGTCCGAACTTCCATTCTTTTAGGGGATTCAGGGGCTTTATCACTTCTGTTATTTCCTGGGCTTTAACCGGATTAAAGGCAAAAAACTGCATAACTAATAAAAAGGCACAAAATTTTTTTACGGATCCTTGCATATGGGGTAAGCAAAATTGAATCTGATCCATAGTATTATTTTTCTTTGGCGCCGACATTAACAGGGTTAAAAATAAACAAAAAAAAAGGATAAAAGAAAAAATTCCCCGGGAAAGGGCATTTAAATTCAATAAGAAGGGACAAAAAAGCAAGGCTTAGTCCCGGTATTTTTAGAAGTCCACAATCAATCCCAGTTCACCTGTGAACAGCCGGTGACGGGGAGGAGCTGCAACTCCGCTTTGGTTGCTTTTCCACCAGGTATGGGAATACCCCAGGGTGGCCACCACACGAAAATAATTTAAAAAATCAAGAGCCCTGATCTTTTTATCCGTTTTAAATTCTGTGAACCAGGTATAATCGTAAATTCCGTCTCTGGTAAAATCCATCAATGGATACTGGTAAACATCACCCAGTTGATGACGGTACACATCTCCGAAAATTTGAAAAGGTTTACCTGACAAGTCATTCGTGCCATGAATCATAAACCGGTTTTTTAGCTTCAGTGTCAGGTCAGGGACAGCCATATTAGTAAAATCCAGTTTAAATTCTCCCGAGTTTGGTGGCATATAGAAACCCAGATTTGCGTTATCGTTCGTGTAAGTCATGTCGAGCGGCCGACCGTTCCCAAGAGGATTAAAATCGGTTTCAGGGTAGTGCGTGTAAACAAACGGTGTAACCCGGGTATATCCTGTTTCAGTCAGGGTTCCCGGGATAATACTGCTCAGTAGACTGGTACTCCATCGCGCCTGCCAGGCATACCTGTTTCGGGGTTTTTTCAGCCGGTCTCCCTCGTCGGTGAAACTGAATTCATCCACAAATATGCTGAATGAAATTTTCCCCAGATCAGGGATCAAAAAAGCGGCGTCCATGCCCATGCTCAGGTTATCATGATCCCCCACGTCGATCTGTGCCAGATGCGGAAGCATGAAAGGGGCCAGGTAAGCAAGTTCCAGTCGTTTCGACCAGATACTCCCACCGCTGAAAGTGATTTGAACCGGTTTGACAGGAGTAAACTCAAGCATGTGGAGTGTTAACAACTTTTGCACTTCCCCTGTATCGTATCCGTAGATCCCGGCTTTATAGTCAGATTGCTGACTGGGATAAGAGAACAGCGAACCGGTTAAAAAAGAATAGCGCATCCAGGGAGCAGGCTCCAGCACTATGTCAATTCCCGGGAAACGGCGTGCATCAGCCGAAAGGACAAGATTTTCGGAGGCATGGCCCCACACTCTCCGGTGATTATGGAAATGAATCCGGAATTTTCCGTCAGCCCATGAGCTGCTCAGTTCAGTGTGATAGATTATCCCTGCTGCTAAACCTTCCTGCACCGGTGGCCCTCCACCTGACTTCCTGGCCACATTATAGTGGTTCCGCATGGTTTCGAAATCAAATTGATAAGGATGGCTGGCATAGCCTGTATTCTCGTGAGGGAAATGCACCATTCCGTTTTTAACATAACCTTCATAGAAAATATCGGGAGCCAGTCGTTCGACTGCTGCTCCTATACCGGCAAAAAAGCTGAAGTGTTTTCCAAGGTCTCCGCCAATAAAAGGTTCAGCAATATTGGATACAGACCAGGTGGCATGATCGCCTGAGCCGGTCTTACCTGAGATTTTCGCTCCTGCCCCCACAACGGTATAGGTCTTGTTGTCGGAGTGTTCCTTTATTTTAAGTCCGTTTACCGGAGCAGAAATATCCTGCATGTAATTTATCAGCACCTTTTTTTCTCTGTTTGTCACTGCTGAACTGTTATACAGGTTCTCCAGATACTCCACGATTTGTGCTTTGGTCCAGGGTTTCACCTGGGGAAGGAACCCGGTTTCGCCTGTTGATTCATACCATTCAAGCAGTTGGTATACCGGATTGGTTACGGGAACAAGCCTGTCAGGTTGCCGTAAAATGCGGGTGGATTCTTTTTCTTTTTCCGGGGTACCGGAGTAAGGTTGTGATGACGGCTGGCCGTTTACCGAACAAGTAAACAAAAGAGCTGTAATAAAGATTAATGGTTTCATATCTTCCGTATTTAAGCAGCGAGGCGCTAAACGCGCACAGCAGGCAGGGGTCTGCCTCAGCAATTCTGCAGCTAAAATATAAAAATTATTTATGCGACGTTCGCCGAGAGGAACTTTTCACGCAACGTGCGCAGCGAGAACCATTTCACGCAACATTCGCCGCGAGAACCTCTTTAATATTTAAAAGAATCCTTACCATCCAGATACTCCAGCAGCGATTCAAATGCCCTGTCAGAATGTTCCAGGTCAAATGAATGCCACACATAAATACCAGCTTTCACTTTTAAAAAGTTACATGCCATGGTAAGATCGGGATTGCGAAATTTAATACGAAAAGGCTTCATTCCATAATCGATACATTTTTTCATGATGATTTCAGGAAGTGTCCCCAGCATAGATTGAAAATCAGGTAACGGTGGTATCAATTCATGAAACAATACTTTTCCGGTTCTTGCATTTACCATAAGCAGAGCAGTCGGGAAGTAAGCTGGTTTATCACCCTCCTTTACCGGTTTCGGAAGAAACTGCATTCCCAACTCCATAACATCTCTCGATTTGGGAAGTGATATGAATTTATCTGCCACAGCCGTGTTATAGGTCACTTCTGTCTTTATTTTTGGGAATTCAACAGTAAAATTGGCGTCTTCCCATATAAGCCGGTCACCAACTCTGCGGGAAATCCTGAAAAAATAGTCATTCTCATCATCATCGATACCATGAATGAATGCATTATTGTCCACCGCTCTTTTGACAACATGTATGGTCTGATCAAGAATGTATTTCAGATCGTGTAATTTGTCAGCATCCGGTGTTACAGGGTAAAATCCCGGAACGATCCTTATGAAATGCGGTAATTTATCTCTCTGCTCCGGTTTCTTTGATTTGCCGGGACTGCCTGAGCGGACAGTTTGCTTCACTTCGCCCGAAATAGTCTGGTACATCTCAAACTGTTCAGGATTAATAATCTCCGGTTCATCCAGAGAAATAAGCATATGAGGTATTCGTAACAAATAATAAGGGGATAATTTACCTTCACTATTTTGAATATCCCAAAACTTATCAAGCGCGAATGCGCCCTCATAAGCAGCAAGAGAAAATGACTCCCCCTGGCTTCCCATTACACTTATAAAATAATCATTTCCTGAATCGGGACAACGAATGCCGAAGACATCAACCTCCTCCATAAAAGTCCATGGTTTCAATGAAAAATACTCTTCAGCTAATTCATAAAGTTCTCTCCAAAGTTCTTTTTTAATAGTTTCTATCATTTTTTTTAGCGTGAATATATGAAATAGTTCCTCTTAGTTTCAGATATCCTGACTTCATTGCCTAAAAATAAGTATTTCAGATGATATTGCGACAAAAAAGAAAAGCGGTAAATTTACCACATGCAATTACTATTACCGATATTTCCGAGAGAAGCCAATTTGATAAATTCAAATTTAGGCGTTTACGAAAAAGATGGGATCGTTCAGTATCTTGTTAACGGGCTACCTGTTTACAGTCATTCAAAGGAAGACAATAATTCTTTCCGTTATATAACGAGCAATTTTATACACCAGGGTTTATGCCGTAAAGTTGATATAGAGCGTGCCTTTGGAGTAAGCGAGGACAGTGTAAGCCGGGCTTATAAAAAGTATTTAATCAAAGGGGAGAGTGGTTTTTTTGGTACTGATGGACGAGGTAGCAAAACACATAAAATTGTGGATGAGTGCAGAGAGCGGATTCAACGCAAACTTGATAAAGGACAAAGTGTATACAGTATTGCCAAAGAAGAAGGTGTCAGGGAATCAGCCATACGTTACCAGATCAAACAAGGATATTTAAAAAAAACTTATCCTCTGCCAACCCGATAAAGAAGGCAGCACGCTAAATTACCGGAATGAGCAGGATCAGGAATCTGTTTTTGGCATAGCCACTACGCGCACGTAGGAACGTATAGCTTGTTCTCTTGGGCAGGGTACAGTAGCTAATATTCAGTTTGAAGAGAACCAGGCACTGTCCTGCGGTGGGGTTTTGTTTTTATTACCAGCCCTGCTTGCCCTGGGATTATTAAAAACAAAAGAAGTTTACACCTGGCCATCGAAAGTTTACTACAGCTTGGAGTCCATCGTTCTCACCCTTTCATTCATGGCACTTTTACGCATCAAAAATCCTGAACAACTCAAACAATGTAAGCCCGGGGAAATTGGGAGAGTAACAGGATTAGGCCGGATTCCCGAAGTAAGGTGTTTGCGCAGCAAACTTCAGTTTCTCACCTTACAACAGCAAGCCGTGCACCTGAACAACCTGCTGGTTGATTATTGGTATAAGGATTCCACTATTACCATCAATAAATAATTTCTCATGCCCAAAGTTTTTGCAAGAAAATATTCCATGGAAGGACCAGTGTATTGTCCATTTGCCGGGGGTAAGAATCGTTGGTTACCAAATTTTGTTTTTTAACTGTATATTCTTCGGCAAAACTTTTTAATCCTTTAGCATGCCGAGGGTTTGCATTGGCAGTTGATTTAACTTCTATAGCAACTTCATGATCACCCATTACAAAATCTATCTCGATTTGTGATGTGGTGCGCCAATAGTAAATAGGGTATTGGATACCTGAATAATGACTGTGGGCAACTATCTCCTGGTAAATAAAATGTTCAAAAGCATTACCGAATATTTCGCTACCCGGTTCAATCCCTCCCCTTTTTAGCAGGTAATTTACTATACCTACATCAAAATAATAAAATTTCGGGGCAAGTATTACTCTTCTTTTGGGCCTTTTTTGGAATGAGGGCAGAAAGCGTCCGGTCAAAGTATCTTCAAGTATCTGGAAATATTCTTTTACAGTTGGGGAGCTTACACTGCATTCTGATGCAATGTTTGAGTAGTTTACCATTTTACCGTTCGAAAAAGCAGCAACCTCCAGGAAACGAGAGAAAGTTGAAAAATTTCTTAACCGGGCTTCAGCCATAATTTCATCCCTCAGATAATTTCCGATATAAGCCGAAATTAATTTTTTGGGATTTTCTGAAAGATAATGACGGGGCAATAATCCATTATTTAGCGCCCGTAACAAATCAAAATCAGGAATTTCATCACTTACCAGTGGAAAAAGTTCATAACGGAGTGCCCTGCCGCCAAGTAAATTAGCTTGTGACCGGATAATTTTCCGGTTTGCCCAGGCCCCCACAAAAAAAAGCTTTCACCGGTTGATCCTTCAAAATCCTGTTTTCTTTTATACATGATATTTTAAAGTTTGAGTTTAAATTATCAGGATAAATTAAACCAAAGATATAAAAAAATATGCCATCAAATATTTTCCACTGATTATTTTTTTGCTAAAATATCTTTATACCCTTTGTGGAACATCAGCGAAGAGCATTGACAATCCACATCATGTTCACTTCTGCAAGGCCGTAGCTGAGCAGTATGATGTTGCTGCATCTTATAATTTTTTGATGATATTCCTTTTTCTACAAATTATCAGTAAAAGCCAATGCTTCTTTCCATAACGGGGTAACAACAATTATTTTATTATTTATTTTTATTTTTTCTGTGTTGTTGTATGTATAAATATAACCTGTTTCAAGGTTTTGTTCGTCCATGGCCTTTAAAAGTGCCCTGATCTCCCTGTCGCGTGTGTCCCTGTTTTCAAGCGAATAACATGCCTGTATCATTTTTTTTGATTCTCCTTCCACCATAAAAAAATCCACTTCGAGGTTATTGCCGGTTTTGTAATAAAATATTTCTGCATGTTTTCGGTTCAGGAAATTAAAAACTAAATTTTCAAACAGACGCGAACTATCGGATGAAACCCTGTTCAGCCAGATAAATGAGTTGTCGGCCAGATAGGTTTTCCGTTTCGACTCGCGCTTTACAAAGGAGTTGCGGAATGGATAGATATTGGTGGTAAGAAATGGTTCGGGCAATATGCTAAAATAATCGGTAACTGTTGGTACACTGGTTTCATATACCGGATTTATTTTATTGGCCAGGCTGGTAATGGAAAAATCTTTGGTTATATTTTCGGCAATTTTGTTTACAATAAGTTTTAAAAGCACATCATTTTTGTAGTATTTAGCTACAAGGTCTCTATAAAACAAAAGGTTGTAAATATTTTTAGCCACAGCCCTTTTATCCGCCAGCTCAGCTTTTATAACTTCGGGAAATCCTCCGTATTGTAAATATTCATCGAACAGATTCAGAATCTTAGGTTGATTCACAATGGCATCTTTTGGCTGAAAAGTTACATTTTTCAAACTCAGAAACTCGGGAAAGGAAAAAGGAAATATGGTGGTTTCCAGACTTCGTCCCTTTAAGTAGGTGGCAATTTCGCGGCTTATGAGGTGGGCATTGCTGCCCGTTACATAAATTTTATAGCCTGCAACATGCAGGCGTTTGAGGTAGAAATGCCAGTTTTTTAAGTTTTGTATTTCATCGAAAAACAGTATGGGAATGTTATTGGGGTAAAGAATTTTATAAGTATCGATAATGATGTCGTAACCGGCAAGGCTGTTTAATGACAAAAGCCTTTCGTCTTCAAAATCGAGAAACAAAATCCGCTCTGGTTCCATTGTCCGGGCAATTTCATATAAGGTATAGGTTTTCCCGGAACGTCTTATGCCGGTTAACACCGTAATGTTGCCTGTTTCCGGAATGCAGTAATGCCGGGAAACCAGCGTTTTCCCGGCAATAATTTCCTGGTTTTCCAGTATGACACGTTTAAGAATTTCTTCCATTTATTCTCGCCTTATTAAAAGATACTTTACAAATATAGCCTTTTTTATAAAGTATCACTTAATAAAATGAGGATTAATAAAATGATTTTTTACCACCTGGAAATTTCGGACGACATTGCCCCCAAAAAAACTTCATAAAAAGTAATTTTTTAATTTAATTTTCGTATGACATTCCTGCAGATATTAACTCTTTTTAGAAGGATATATCGATGCTATTTACTTTCCATGACCGCGATATTTACGATTTTGGATAAATATTTTTAATACTGTAAAGCATTTCTTCCATCATTTTACTTTGTTCAATGAACAAGGACGTGTCTTCAGGGCCATTATAAAAATTCCAGCAGTTGAACAAGATAACAATGGTGATATCTGTATGAGGATCAGTATAGCATTTGGCGCTGATCCCGGAGCCGTCGCCCCCATACCCGTAACCGAGATTTGGATAGTGGAACAGCCCTGCTCCGTAGCCTAAAATGCTGTGATCAGCAATTGGCCGGCAATTGATCATATATTTACTAACGCCGGAAAGGGTAATGCCGGCTTCACCTCTTAATAACAAACGGTAAAACCTTGCCAAATCGTGCAAAGATGTTATTATATTGCCTTCACCGATATTTGCCGACATGTTTTGTTGGGTGGCATTTATATTTAGGACCTGCTGAAAAACTCAGGCCTCGATTTTATACTTAACTCTATAGGGTTTTCCTGTTTGAGCATAAGAAATACAGTAGCTCTCTGCATTAAGAGCAAATCCTGTTAAAAAGATTTTCCGAATGCTTGCTGAAAAACTTTCTGCCAATCTGATTATAAGGCAAGGGAGTGCCACCCCGGCCAATTTGACCAGGTTAAGCACCAAAAAGATGCTGGCAATCCACGATTCACTGGTACCCTTCAGCCTGGCCTTTATCCGGTTTAACCCGTATCCTGTTTTTGCCTGGCCAAATTTGCCTTCTATCGGATTACGCTCTCCCGGTCTTACGTGAATCTGCACTGCCGGGGGCCTTCCAAGTGGCTTGGCAATCAGCCTGATTCCAAGTCCTTTTAGTGAAGCCCTGTTCTCTCTGGTACAATATATCTTATCTGCAAGTAATTCCCGTGGATAAAAACCAAAGCGATGTTTGTACTTTTCAACGTATTCCATCATATGGTTCCCTTCATGGAAGGCATCCCAACTGAGTTCATCCAGAAAAGATATACCGTCAATGACAGAAACGTGGATCTTTGAGCCAAACTCAACTTTTGCCTGTGCCTTTCCCCGTACAATAGGCCTGACGTGCGGCTGGTGTATACTGACTATCCGGTCTCCTACTGTATGAACCTGCCTGTCATACATCATTTTTTGTTGCTGATAAACTGTCTGAATAACCAATAGATATTTGTAATCCTTTGGCTTTAGAGGAATGGTGGAATAGGAATCCAGCAGCCGGTTAACAGAGTTAAGGTTTCGACGCAGGAACCTTAGTTGGCTTCCCACTGCTTTACGGGTCTCTATGCGTAATTTATTTCTCTTTTGAGCTGTTTTCAAATAACGTTTGCGTGCAACCAAGCGATATGTCCTGGGCTTTTTATCATGCAATACCGGATCGTACAACTTATCTATAAGCTGCTCCGACTTCTCCCTGGCTGTTGATAAAAGATCCAAATCCGTCGGATAAGCAATGTCCTGAGGACAGGCAGTGGCATCAAAGATGACCCGCCCTTTGTGGGCAGGAATATCCTGATCAGTGAACCCAGAGCTGTTCCCATCCCGGTTCGTATCTGTATTGCTAACAGAAGCTGCTTTGGACGATTCCATCTTTGTCTTAAGAGCTACGATCCTTTCGTTGATGGCATTCAGACTATCCACACCCAATCGCTTGCGGAACTCAACAAACAGGGAAGCATCAAAGGGAGCCTCTGGTGTAAATGCTGAATAACCCAGAAAGTATTGCATGTACATGTTCTCAGAGATTTGCTCTACTGTTTCCCGGTCATCAAGATTACAGATATGCTTGATGATTATCGAACCAATAACTACCCTGGGGCTAAGAGGTGGCCTGCCTGTATTGCTTATGCCCACATGCTTCATATAAAGATTACATACTTCATCCCATGGAATAAGGTGGGCCAGTACTACCCAGCGATTATCCTTTTTGAGTTGTTGCTCAAAAGGTGTTTTGAAACAGTCCAGACTTAACTGTTTGGGACTGACGTAAACCGGGGAAGGTGCACGCTTTTTTCTTGCTTTATTCATAAATCCTTGCACTTATTACAACAAATATGGCTATATCTTTCTTTAAATCAAACAAAAAACTTATTTTCAGCATGCCTTAATTACTGAGAGTTTGGGAAATGATCAGGTTAGGTTCAAACAATTGCCTAACCAAGAGGTCTAATAAATTTATTCCGGAATAGTATCTCCTGAAGGAGAATAAAAACAGTGATCGATTTAAATTGGCAATCCATCGGAATAATATTTTACACAAAATTAAAGAGTTATTTGAAGTCAGGGAAAGGGGTTTCCAGAATGAAAATAAAGCTTCAATTTTTAATCTTAAAAAGCGAAGAAAGGGCAGAATTCAAAAACTGTCAAGGGTAAAACAAGCGGCTTCCTGCTTCAGCAGCCATTGACAGAACTAAAATCCCGCCCAAAACAGCTTTTACGATTAAAAAATGAAAAATTGAATTAAATTTGGATGAAAAGAAAAAATCAGAAAGAGTTTAAATTACACTCTCAATTTCTGATTTTTCTTACAGCTCTTTTATTCTGATGTTTTTCCACATAAATTTTTTATTTTTCTGCCACTCTTTATTAGCACCATGGAATTGAATACCAATAAATCCCGAAGAAGACATATCATCAGTAGTGTCCACTATAGGGACCGAATTCACCCATGTTTGAATTTTATTGCTATCCATAATTATTTTGAAATGGTTCCAATTCATGATTATTTGAAATGGGTATCTAAAATTACTGATTTTTACAACTATAAACTCTAACTCATCTTAAAAAAATTGGCTCCTTTAAATCTTATACCCATTATGCTCTATAATCTTATCATAAGGATATAACAACTAAGTTGTTTTGATTTTTTCTGCGTTATTGTATATTTTTTCGATAGCATCAGCTATGTCGTCCATGTCAGATTCAGTTGCAAGCAGCATATTCTGACTGAACCATACTCCTTCCTCATTAC
>ENA-OSEO01000316-OSEO01000316.1-sediment-metagenome-genome-assembly--contig:-NODE-316-length-132797-cov-7.977735_pt1 | contig 132797 bp, 108 predicted proteins | sample MGYA00237883_ERZ534232 | MGnify/ENA metagenome assembly ERZ534232
GGCATTCTCTACGACACGCTGACGCTCAGCCGCAACGTGCTGTCGCTGATCATCTCGCGGATCAAGGTCATGGCCGGCATGGACATCGCCGAGCGGCGCATGCCGCAGGACGGCCGTTGCAGCGTCCGGCTGGGGCAACGCGAGATCGACCTGCGGGTCAGCACCGTGCCCACCAGCTACGGCGAGCGGGCCGTGCTGCGTATCCTGGACAAGAGCACGGGCCTGTTCACGCTCGATCAGCTCGGCCTGTCGCGGGAGGACCGCGACAGCTTCGACAAGATCATCAACCGGTCCCACGGCGTGATCTTCGTGACCGGCCCGACCGGCAGCGGAAAGAGCACCACGCTCTACGCGTGCCTGAACCGCATCGATTCGGTGCAGAAAAACGTGATGACCATCGAGGACCCCATCGAGTACCAGCTCGGCGGGATCAGCCAGATGCAGGTCTCGCCCAAGAAGGGCATGAACTTCGTCAACGCCCTGCGGCACGTGCTGCGGCAGGACCCCGACGTGATCATGGTCGGCGAGGTTCGCGACCAGGAGACGGCCGCGATGGCCATTCAGTCCTCGCTCACGGGGCACCTGGTCTTCAGCACGCTGCACACCAACGACGCCGCCGGGGCCATCAGCCGATTGCTCGATTTCGGCGTCGAGCCGTATCTGGTCAGCTCCTCGCTCATCGCCGTCCTGGCCCAGCGGCTGGTCCGCCGCATCTGCCCGGACTGCAAGCAGCCGTATCAGCCCAAAGGCCAGGAACTGCACGAAATCGGCATCGACGAGGCGGGCCCCGACGCCACCTTTTACGTCGGCGCCGGCTGCGATAAGTGCTACAACACCGGTTACCGCGGCCGGGTCGGCATTTTCGAGCTCATGCTCATCAACGATGACATACGGGAGATGATCTACCAGAAGCAAAGCGCCGGGGCGATCAAGAAAAGGGCCCTGGACATGGGGATGAAGACCCTGCGGATGGACGGCGCGCGGAAAGCCCTGGGCGGGACGACCACCGTTTCGGAGGTCTTGCGCGTCACCCAATCGGACCAGATGTGACACCTGCCGGCGCCCGGCGACCGGCGGGACGACAGAACACGGGAATAGGACTGTGCCGCGATTCGCTTACATCGCGATCGACCAGCGCCGCAAGACGGCCAAGGGGACGCTCACGGCTGAAAGCGCCTACGCCGCCCGAAAGCACCTGCGCACCAAGGGACTGCATGCCACGCAGGTTAAGGAGGTGGCGTTCGAGGACGAGAAACGCAGCCTGGGGTCGCTGCTGCGGCGTCGGTCCGGTCGGCTGATCGCCGAATTCACCACGCAACTGGCCACGATGCTGGGCGCGGGGATCAAGCTCACCGAGGCCCTGGGCGTGCTCGCCCAGCAGATCACCGACCCCCGTTTCCGCAGCGCCGTCACCGACATCCGCGACCGCGTCGTCACGGGCGAGTCGTTCGCCGACGCCCTGACCGAATACGCCGACTACTTCGACGTGATCTACATCGCCATGATTCGCGTCGGCGAGGTGACCGGGACCCTGCCGCAGAGCCTGAACAAGATGGCCGCGTTCATGGACAAACGCCAGCGCCTTGAGTCAAAGATGACCACGGCCATGGTGTACCCGGTGTTCCTGCTGGTCATGTGCATCCTTGTGTCCATCTTCCTGACGATCATGGTCATCCCCCGCATCGCCGAGCAGATGACCAAGACTGGCCAGCAATTGCCCTGGATCACGCGGGCCCTGGTCGCCGTCAGCGACGTGCTGACCAACGTGGGCTACGTCGTTGCGATTCTCGCCGGGTTCCTGGCGGTCAGTTACGGCGTCCGCCAATTCCTGCGGACGCGGCGCGGCGCGTATCTGCGCGACCGCTTCCTGTTGTCGCTGCCGATGGTGGGCCCGCTGCTCAAGCAGCGGATCGTGGCCCGCTTCACCTCGACCCTGTCCACGCTGCTGGGGTCGGGGCTGAGCATGGCCGACTCGCTCAAGGTCGTCGCCGAGGTCACCGGCAACATTATCATGGCCGACGCGGTCCGCCTGGCCCGCGAGCGCATCCTCTCCGGCGCGGATATCGCCACGCCGTTGCGGGAAAGCGGCGTTATCGACCCGACCATCGCGCACATGGTCACCGTCGGCGAGCGCAGCGGCGAGCTGGGCCCGATGCTCCAGCATATCAGCGAGAACCTCGAATCCTCGTCCGACGTCGTGATCGATCGCCTCAGCGCCATCCTGGAACCCTTTATCATTCTGCTCATGGCCGGACTGGTCGGTCTCATCGCCTTCGCGGCGCTGCTGCCGATCATCAAGTACAGCTCCGGCCAATTTGGATAGTCGCCGATTCTCTGAGGAAAGGAGACATCATGAACAACCGAATCCGTCGCCGATACGGTTTTACGCTGGTCGAAGTCATGGCCGTTCTGCTCATCGTCGGGCTGCTGGCCGGCCTGGCCATTCAAAACTTCATGGGCCAGACCGACCGCGCCAAACAGAAGGCCACCGAAGCCAAATTGCGCATGCTTCACCAGGCCGTCAACCTGTTCAAGCTCGACACGGGGCGCTACCCCACGGAGGAAGAGGGTCTGCTGGCGCTGATCGAACAACCCAGCGACGTCGAGAATTGGCAGCCCGGCGGCTATTTGGAGACCACGTCGGTCCCCCAGGACGCCTGGAATCGGGACTTCATCTATCAGCTCAATCCCGACAGCGGAAAACCTTTCGTGATCATCAGCCTCGGCGCCGACGGCCAGGAAGAAGGGGAGGGCTATGACAAGGACTTGTACAGTACGGACTAGGCCCCGGGCGCCCGTCCTACCGGGTTGCGGTCTGCCCCGCCGGTCCGCGCCGGTCGGCATGTTCTACATCGAGATCATGGCCATCGTGGCCATGGTCGCCATGCTCGTGGGTATCGCGACGATCAACCTGGTGCCCAAGGCGCTGCGCAGCCGGTTTGATCAGCAGGCCCAGGAGTTCATTAATACGCTTAAAATGGCCCACAACGCCGCCTCCCAGAGCGATCGTCGCTACGCGGTCCTGCTCGATCTCGATGAGGGAACCTATACGCTACAGCCGTTCGTCGCCCTTGACGCCGACGCCATCCCGGTGACCGAGGAGACCATCATCACCGGACGCTTCACGGAGGATTTCCGGTTGGATTACGTGCGGTTCGATGACGGCAAGGACACCCGATACGTGGAAACCAACGCCGTCGAGGTGTACCGTGTGTGGCTGCTGGCCAGTCGGAGCGGCTGGCAGAACTCCATCCAGATCGGCGTGCTCGACCGCGAGGACAGCCCCTACACTATCGTCGTCAACCGGCTCAGCGGCGTGATCACCATGTACGAAGGCGAATACCAGATTCCCGAACCCGTCGACAATGTGCTTTTCTAGGACCATCCCGTTCCGCCCGACGTGCCCTCGCGGTCGCCGGCGTCCGTGGCGGGGGTCGCGCGCCTTCACCCTGATCGAGGTCGTCGCCGCAACCCTGGTCATGGCCGTCCTGGCCGGAGCGGTGATGGTCATCGTGGACCGCTGTATCGCGGCGACCGCGGACATGGAGCTTCGCGCTCGGGCCTTCGTCGTCGCCCGGGAGAACATGGAGCGCCTCCTGGGTGAAAGCAGCGTGACCGAGAAGACCGAAATCGGCCAGGATGAGCGAAACCCGGCCATCGTGTGGCAGACGGTCGTCGAGCCCTTCGACGAGCCGGTGACCGGCCGTATGTGGATCCGGGCCGTGTGCTCGGCCTCCTACGTGGACAGCCGCGACGAGACGCAGACGGTCACCCTGACCCATTGGCTGACGAGTCTGACCGACAAGCAGATCGCGCAGATTCAGAAGCAGCGTGATATCGAACAGCAGTTCATGGACATGCTCAGCGAGAACGATGAGCATCTCCAATGGCAGCAGGTTGTCCGCCACTACCTGACCGACCGCGGGATGGACGTGGCCGGGTATGACCAGGTTCTCCTGCAGCAGAAGGCCGAAAAAGAGCGTTGGATGCAGGAGTACGAGTACGATCCCGACGTGTTTGACGGACTGCTCAGCGAGATGTATCAGCGCGAACAGGACTGGCTCGTCGATCAGGGCTTTGACGCCGCTGATTTCGACGAATGGAAGGCCGACAACGCCGACGTCGTCGCCGAAATCTACAGCCGCCCGCCGATCTTTTACGGCGGGACCGGCGCCACCGCCTCGACGGGTGGCGCCACCCCCGGTTCCGGTACCGGCTCATCGGGCACATCCCCCGGCCAGACACCGGCATCGGGGTCCGACGGCACATCGAGCGGCGCCCAGGACTCGAGCCGTGTGAGCCCGGAACTTCGCAAAGTCCTGCGAGAGGCCTTGGGCTGGTCAGATGAATTCATCGATCAGGTCTTCGGGGGAGGTGGATGACCATGTCCCCGATGAACCGCCTGTCTCCATCGGCTCGGCCCGATAGCCGAGGCTTTACACTCGTTGAGGCCCTGACGGTGCTGGTCATCGCGTCGATCCTGATGATCGCCGCCGTTGAGGTCTACAGCCACGTGCGCCGCACGGCCGACACGCTTCACGCCCGCCTCGGCAAGGACCTGCTGTGCACGGAGGTGCTCCAGCGCATCGCCGAGGACCTCGACCGCCTCGCGCTGCCCGGCTTCGACACCACTGTGACCGTGCTCAATAAGAACAAGAACGGCTACAACGTTTCGCAGCTCACCATCCTGAGCCAGTACTATGGAAACACGACCCGTCCCGAGGTCTACGAAAAGGTGATCTGGCAAACCGACTACGACCCGATGACCGACGCCCTGATCCTCTATCGTGCCCACCAGGGGCTTCGCCTGGAGGATCCCTTGCTCGACCTGGACGCGTCCGGCGCGCCTCGTGAGGACGTGCAACGCTTCGTCCCCGTCGCCGACGGCATCACCTACTTCGAAATCCTCGTCCCCAGCGGTCAAAGTCTGGTCAATGCCTGGACGCAAAGCCGCCTGCCGAACGCCGTCGTCGTCTCGATGTCCACCGCCCTGCCCGTCCAAAACGATCTGGGCGAGTGGGTCATCCCCGAGACGGGCATCTACACCCGCACTATCGCCATCGACCGCACCCGGAACGTGCCGTTCCGATTCGTCGAAGGGGAATTCGACCTCTCGGCGCTGGACGCCCACGACCCGAATAGCCTTGAGCCGCTCGACGCCACGGATTCGACCGACGTGCCGACCGATGAGCGCGGCGCGTCCACTAGCGACGACGACACCCCCGCTGCGTCGCAAGTGCCACAGGAGGCACAGCGATGACGCAGCGCGGGCCAAGCCACCGAATTCGACGAGGTCCTCGTCACCGCGCGGGCGTGGCTTTGCTGTTCACGCTGATCGTCCTGACGGTGCTGGTGACGGTGGTCGCCATTCTCGCGTCGCGGATCGCCACGCATAAGCACCGCCAGCAGTACATGATCGACTACCAGAACGCCCGCTACGCCTGCGACTCGGGCATGAAGTACGCGCTGGCCGCCCTGCCGGACACGTCCGTCCGGCTGGTCGAGCGGCCCGATGAGCCCGACTTCTCGGACGTGTTCTACATGACCACCGGTCAGTATCAGCAGTACCTGGCCGCCTGGGCCGAAGTGCTCGCCGCCCAACAGATCGAACAGGGCGGCTCCTTCGGCGCGGGCACCGGCATGTCCGGATCGGGCGATCCGTTGGCCGCACTGGCGGCGCTGCTGGGCGGGGGTGCATCGGCCGATCCCAACGCGACCGGACCTTTTGGCGGCGGCGCCCAGACGACGGCCTACGCCGGCGATCCGTTTGCGATTGATCCCAACGAGATCACCATCCGCGGTCCCTACGGCCCGCCCTGGCCCCTGGTCGTCGAGCCCATCGACATGCGGGTGGGCCAGGCCCGCGTCCGCATCGAGATCATCGACGAAAACGCCAAGCTGCCTCTTACGTGGGCGATTACTTCCGATCAGAAGGCCCAACGTGCCGCCACGGATGCCGTAACGCTCTTCTGCGAATGGATGGGCATGGAGCGGTCCGAGATCGACGGACTCTTTGCCCAGCTTGAGCGGGTCGAGAAGATTAAACGCTTTACGATCGACCCCAAACCCGTCACCGTCACGCAACGGGTGCCCACGCCGACGCGCACCGTCCGCACCGTCACCAGCAGCGCCGTGCGCACCAGCACGCGATCGCTCAGCCAAAGCGGCACCACCCTGCAGCGGACGGCTCGCCCGGCCGTCATGCACACGGCGGATTTTGCCCGGCTGCTCCACAGCACCGAGATCGATCTCGAAACACTCGCCCGCCCCAACCTGCAAACCGGCGAGCGGGCCGAATCGCCCTTGAAGTACCTGGCCCTGTGGGGCTCACAACACGTGAATATCAACACCGCCCCGCGTCACGTGCTCGAGGCGGCCTTCGTTTTCGGCGGACACCACGTGGAGATCGCCGAGGCCATCATCCAGCGACGCCGCAGCGAACCGTTCAAAAGTATCGACGAACTGGAGGAGATGCTCTATGGTTACGCCACCAGCATACGCGAGTGCCGGCCCTATCTGACCACCACCAGCACCTTCTTCAGTATCCGGGTGACCGCGTGGGCCGGCACGGCCAAGACCTCGGCCGTCACCACCGTCATCAAAGACGGCAAACAGGTGCAAAAGGTCGCCATGTTGACGCAACGATGAACCCGATAGCCTCCAGGACCGAATATAAAAGAAACGATCGTGGCATCGAACAGGAGTCCTATTCGTGGAACAACAAAATCGACTCGGCATTCACTTGACCGCCGACCGGGCCACCGCCGTGGTGGTCGGGCTGCATGACCAGCAGGTTCAGGCGGCCTTCAGCGTCCGAACGGATGAGCAGGCGTCGGCCTCGTTGGCCGAGCAGATCGCCCAGCAGCTCGCCGCTCGCAACCTCGCGTGCGCCGAGGTCTTTGTGGCATTGGACAGTAGCCTGATCACCCAGCACCGCCTGCGGTCCGAGTTCACCGATCTCAAGCAGATCCAGGCGACCATCCGCTTCGACGTCGAAGAGGCCCTGGCCACCGACGCCAGCGGCATGGCGATCGCCTCCTGGATCACGGATCGTGACGACCAGGGCTCGGATGTCGCCGTCTTCAGTGCCGATCGGGCGCTGCTGGCGGCCTTTCTGGACGACCTTCAGGCCCATGACCTCGATCCCACGGTCATAGAGCCCGACCTGGTCTGCCTGGCCCGGCGGCTTGAGGAGCACCCCGACCCGCCGGCCGAGACCACGCTTTTCGTCCTGCTCGCCGAGCGGGCCTGTTACATCATCGGCCCGGCCCATGCCCAAGGAGCCCCGGCCGTGCGGAGTTTTCTCTGGAGCCCCGTGCAGGACCGATCCGCCGTCCTGTCTCGCGAAATCCCGCTGACCCTGGCCTCGTGGAACGGCAAACATGCCGTCGAGCACGTGGCCCTGATCGGCCATACGGACGGGCTCGATACCGAGCGCATGGCCCAGGCCGTTCATCGCCCCGTTCACCCCGTGGCGGTCGCCGACCTCCTGCCCTTGGCCCCGGCGGAGATGCTCGACGCCGACCCGGTCGGCGTCCTGGCCGCGTGTGCCGCCGCGCCGGCCCCCCGTCTTAAGCAGGCCGACCTGCGGAGCGATTTCGCCCCGTTCCTCGGCAAGCGGGTTCGCGTCCAGCGCTTCCTGCGGGTCGCCGCGATCGCCTTGATGATTCTCTTTTGCCTGCTGGCCTTCGAGTTCCGTCGCCAGGCGCAAACGTACAAACAGCACGCCGGCGCGCTATGGAGCAAGCTCGAGGTGGACTACGAGCAGGCCATGATGGGCAAGAAGCCCTCGGAAGGCGAGGCCCCCCACAAATACCTCGATCGTGTCCTGCGCGGCATGAAAAAGGACAGTCGAAACGTCGGCGACGAGGACTCCATTCCCGCCCGGCTGACCTATATTCTCGAGGCCGTCAACCAGGCCATGGGCGCCGAGGAGACCCAGAACCCCAACGCGATCGACCTGCAGATACAATCCCTCTCATTGACCACGCGTACCATGAAGCTCACCGGAACGACGGGAAGCCGCACCCAGACCATGTCCCTGCTCAACGCCCTGAGCAATCATCCCCGGCTCAACAAAGTCGCCGAGACCATGTTCGCGGATGGGGCCCGCGACGGCTTCACCGTTACGGTTGAACTCAAGAAGGGAGCCTGACCCCATGGAGATCAAAGAGCACCTGCGAAATCCCAACTTCTACTTCGTCCTGGGGCCCCTTGTCGCGGGCCTGGCGCTGTTGACCCAAGCGGCGGTCGTCCTGCCACGGGCCGCGACCGAGTGGAAGGACCGACAGGAGGAATTCAAGGCGACCGAGGCCCGTATCGCACAGATTCTCATCTACGCGCCCGAACGCCTCGACTACAAGCCGGGCAAGACCACCGACCGGCAGTTCGACTACGCCAACATCATCAACGCCTACGCCAAGCGGCACAGCATCCCCCCCAGCGTGTACCGGGTCTCCAGCAAGCCCGGCACCAGCGGCAAGGAGAAGACCCAACGGGCGGAGATGACCATCGACAACATCAACATCGAACGCCTCAGCGCCTTCCTGTCGGACCTGCTGGCCCAGTGGCCGGGGCTGACCTGCGACACCCTGACCCTGACCAAGCTCAAGACGGGCAAGGACAACTGGAACGCGTTCGTGAAGTTCACCTACGATTTCGGCTCGACCGGCTGACCGCTCGGGTCCCGGCCGAAGGCGCTCTCGATGGCAGGGAACGCCCTGGCCCCTCGAGGCCCGGCGGCAGCGCCGATCGGTCGGGAGGATTCAGGACAGGTTCGCCAGAAATCCTTCCAGCACGTCCTTGGCCCGGGCCACCCGGTTGCCCTGGGGGCCATGCCAGCGGACTTGGGCGTTGCGCTGCACGAGGTCCTCGACCTTGCGGTTGGCCAGGATCACCGTCGCGTGGTTCTTGCCGCCCATCAGGCGGCCGATCTCCGGGTAGGACATCTTCGTGAACCGCCGGGCCAGGTGCATGCAGAACGACCGCGCCAGACTCACCGTGCGGTCCTTGCGGGCTGAATGGATGTCGGCCGCGGTCACGCCGAAAAAGGAGGCCACCGTCGATTCGATCTCGGAGAGGTGCACGATCGGGTCGGTCCGGGAGATATGATCGGCCAGCACGTTCCGCGCCACCGCCAGCGTGATCCGCTCCTGGCCCAGCGAGGCGAACGCCACGAGCTTGAGCAGCGCGCCTTCCAACTCGCGCACGTTGCTGGGCACGTTCTCGGCGACGTAACGGATGACGGCGTCGGGGATGTCCTTCTTCAACTGCTGGGCCCGCTGACGACAGATGCGGCAGCGCATCTCGAAATCGGGCGGGTCCATCTTGACCACCATGCCCGAGACAAATCGGTTGACCAGCCGTTCGCACAACTGCCCGATCATCTTGGGGTGCGCATCCGAGGCCAGCACCACCTGCTTGCCCGCCAGGTCGATGGTGTTGAACGTGTGCAGAAACTCCTCCTGCATCGCGTTCTTGTTCGACAGAAAGTGAATATCGTCGATGGCCAGCAGATCCACCTGACGAAACCGCCGCCGGAAGGTGTCCAGCTTCTTGGTCTTCAGCGCCATGACGTACTGATTGGCGAAATCCTCGGCCGAGACGTAAAGCCACCGCGCCCCCGGCCGACGATCCGCGATCGCGTTGCACACGCCCTGCAACAGGTGGGTCTTGCCCACGCCGTACCCGCCGTGCACGAACAGGGGATTGAATGGACTGCTCTCCTCCTGGATGAGGGCCCGCGCCGCGTTGTACGCCAGCTCGTTCTTGGCCCCGACCACGAACGTATCCAGGCTCAGCTTCAACCGCCCACCAAGGGAGGCGGCTTCCTTGCGGACCCGCGTCTGCATGGTCTCCCGGCGGCGCTGCCGCAAGGCGCCCGCGTCGCCGGCCGGGGTCGACTCGCTCGGCGCCGCCAGCGTCGGGTCTATGGAGAACGCGATCTTGCGTTCGGCGCCCGTCACGTGGCGGGCGGCGGCGGCGATGTCCGCCATGAAGTGATTTTCCACCCACGTCCCGATGAAGCGGTTGGGTACGGCGATGGTCAACGTATCCTCGACCAGACGCAACCGCGTGGAATTGCGAAACCAGATCCGGTGTTTCTCCCGCCCAATCCGTTCGGCGATGGCCTTGTCGATCGCGTCTACTTCATCCGTGAATGTAGCCTGCATAGGAATCCCTCTCCCGCTCCCGGGCGCCGTCGTGGCGTCGGTTCACAGAGACTTGCGAAACACTCCACGCTATGGACTTGTCAGGCGGAATCTTAGGACCCCAGCGCCTTCGATGCAAGGGGTCGAGGGCCCGGAATCTTTTCCACGCGGCCAACGCCGCCAAGCGACACAACTTACACTCGCGAAAAAAATATTGCCCACCGGTTATCCCCAACGTAAGTCACGATTGTGGAAAACCTGTGCATGACGATTCGGCCCGCGGCGGGCGGTGCGGCGTCATCGGCGATTTCAGTACTGCCACGGGCGAATTCACTGGTTCGTGGACGGCGCGGGTCCTGTGAGAACGGCCACGTACCCCCCGTCATGATCGAAACCGGCGTCGGATTCCACCGCAGGCAAGGTTAATCGCGTCCGGCCCACCTGGACATGGGGGTATCGCTGCAGCATCCACTCGACGCATTGCTCATTCTCGGCAGACAGCAGGCTGCACGTGCTGTACACGATGCGCCCGACCGCCGGAAGCAACGACAACGCTTCGTCGATCAAGCGCCGCTGGGTTTCAACCAAACGCTGCACCGCCTCGGGTCGCAGGCGCCCGCGCACCTCCGGCCGACGCGCCAGCACACCCGTGTTCGAGCACGGCACATCCAGCAGCAGCACGTCCACCCGGTCCAGCTTGCCCAGCACGGCGGCCCGCTCGGCCGGCTGGACGATCCGCACATTCGCAAGCCCCAGTCGCCGACACGTCGCCTCGACACGCGCCAGTCGCTCGGCATCGACGTCGCACGCCCAGATCGCGCCGGCGCCCTCCATGAGCTGGGCCATCCGCGCCGTCTTGCCGCCCGGGGCCGCGCACCAATCGACCACGACCTGCCCCCGTTGCGGCGCAGCCGTCTCGGCGACCGCGGCCGCCGTTGGGTCCTGTACCGTGAAGAGTCCCTCCTCGTACCCCGGCAATTGCGCCACCGACACGTGGCTGTCCAGCCGGAGCATACGCCCCCCGGCCACGATACGGGTGACGATCCCCGCCCTGGCCAGGTCCGCCGCCAGCGCCTCGGCAGAGGTCTTGAGCGTGTTCGGCTGCAAGTACACCCCCGGCCGACGATTCGACCCAATGCACGCCCGCCAGGCCGCCTCGGGGCCCCATCGCCGGACCCATTCACCGGTCAGCCACTCCGGCAGCGAGAACGCCGCGGCCAGATATGTCCCCAGCGGATCTGTGGGGGGGAGCACGTCGGCCGTGAATCGACAACCCGCCCCAGGTGACTGAGGCAACACACGGCGGGCCTCGGCCGGGTCGTCAGCGGGCAACGGCGCCGAACGCTCGGCGATCATGCGAGTCAGATTCCGCAACACCGCGTTCACGAAACCCGCGGCCCGCTTGCCCATCCGCCGACGGGCCAGGTCCACGGCCTCGTTGACGATCGCGTAATCGGGCGTCGACGGGCAATAGACCAGCTCATAGGCCGCGATTTGGACCAGGGGCCGCAGGCGGGGGGCGATACGTTCCACCGATCGGCCGGAGGCCATCTCGACCAACCGCTCCAGCGCCCGACGGTTGCGGAGGGTTCCACAGACCAGGTCCACGGCATGGGCCCGCGAGGATCGGTCGCAGGGCAGGGTTTCCAGGATCTCCTGGACGGGGCGGCGCGTCCGGTCATGCAGCGTCAACGTCCGCCAGGCAACGGCCCGACCTTTGTGTTGGGGATTGTCCGGTGCGGTGTCCATCACGCCCCCTCCGTTCCTGGGACTCAGCCCAACCGAAAGAACCGTTCGCTCGTCGCCGTCACGCCGCGCGACAGCGCCTCGAGCGACAGCCCCCGCAGCTCGGCGATCCGAGCGGCGGTGTGCAGCAGCAGCGCCGGCTCGCACGGGCGCTGGTTGCGTACCGGCTCGGGCGAGATGTACGGGCAATCGGTCTCGATCATCATCCGCTCCAGCGGCACCCGCGCCGCGGCGTCGCGCACGGCCTGGCCGCTGCGGAACGTCACGATGCCCGTGAACGACACGTGGTAGTCCCGCTCGAGCAGACGATCCACCTCCGCCGGTCCGCCGCTGAAACAATGGAACACCACGCCCTTGAGTCGTCCTTCGAAATCCGCCAGGATGCCCAGCACATCGTCAAACGCCTCGCGGCAGTGAATAATGACCGGCCGATCCAGCTCGGCGGCCAGTTTCAACTGGGCCCGGAAGAGCCGTCGCTGCGCATCCTGCTTGCTGAAGTTGTAGTGGAAATCCAGGCCCGTCTCACCGATGGCGACCACCTTGCCGGCCCCGGCCAGCCGTCGTACCTCGGCCAGATCCTCCTCGGTCACGTCCTTGGCGTGGTGCGGGTGTATCCCCACGGCCGCATAGACACCCTCATACCGCCCGGCTAGGTCCACCGCCTTGCGGTTGTGCTCGGGGTCCGTGCCCACGGTAATCCACCGATGCACCTGCGCCACACGGCTGCGTGACATCACCTGCTCCACGTCGGCGTAGAGCTCGTCAAACGTCAGATGCGCATGCGTATCAATCCAGTCCATATCGGCTTGCATCCTCCTGCGGGCCTGGCCGGCCCGACGCTCACCGGCCGGGCCTCGTGAAGGCGTTCACATAGTGGCGGACCTCAACGCGGCCGGTCTCGGGCACGACCACCACGATCACGTCAAACCGCAGCGACCGGTCCTTGAGCCCATAGCGCCGCGCGAACCACTGCGCCACGCGCGCCAGGTGCTGCTGCTTGCGCTCGTGCACGGCCTGCTGGCCCGGCGCCCAGTGCTCATCCCGACGCGTCTTGACCTCGACAAAGGCAATCGGCCCCGACGGATCGGCCGCCACCAAATCCACCTCGCCGGCCGGGCAGCGCCAATTGCGGGCGATGATCCGATACCCCCGCCGCCGCAAAAACGCACGGGCCCGGCGCTCCCCCCATCGCCCCAGTCGCACCCGATCCGACCGGAGCCATCGGCGGTAGGCACCGAGCCCGAACACCCCCGCCGAGCCTACTTGCGGACCGTGTGGTCGCTATGCCGCTGCGCCAGCCGTACGCTCTTGCCCGAGCGCTTACGCAGGTAGTACAGCTTGGCCCGTCGGGCCTTGCCGCTGCGCAACGGGCGGATGTCCACCACGTTCGGCGAGTGCAGCGGGAAAATCCGCTCCACACCCTCATCGCCTACCATGCGACGCACGGTGAAGGTCTCGTTGATGCCGCGGCCGCTCCGCGCGATCACCGTCCCGTTGAAGACCTGCACCCGTGTCTTGTTACCTTCGACGATACGGCAGTGCACATCCACCGTGTCGCCCACCTCGAAATGCGGCACCTCCGACTTCAAGTGCCTGGCCTCGACAGAATCCAAAATCTCCGTCTTCACGATCGATCTCCCGTCTGGTCCGATTCGTTTTTCTCACGTTGGGCCCGATACAGGTCGGGCCGTCGTTGTCGGGTTCGCTCCAGGGCCTGGTCGCGGCGCCAGGCGGCGATTCGCGCGTGATCGCCGCTGAGCAGTACCTCCGGCACCCGCATCCCGCGGAACTCATCGGGGCGCGTGTACTGCGGATACTCCAGCAGCCCGTCGCGGAACGAGTCGTTCTGGGCCGAATCCTCATCGCCCAAAGCGCCCTCCAGCAGCCGCACGACCGCGTCGATCACGACCATTGCCGGTAATTCGCCGCCGCTGAGCACGTAGTCGCCGATGGACAGTTCCTCGGCCCCCAGGCCGGTGCGGATCCGCTCATCGAATCCCTCGTACCGCCCGGCGATGAGAATCAGCCGCTCCTGAGCGCTCAACTCCGTCGCCATCGCCTGGTCAAACCGCCGGCCCTGGGGCGTCAGCAAAAACATCCGCCCCGCCGCGGGCGACAACGACCGCACGTGTTCGACGCACGCGAACACCGGCTCGCACATCATCACCATGCCCGGGCCGCCGCCGTAGGGCTTGTCGTCCACCTGCCGGTAGCGCCCTATCGCGAAATCCCGTATATTTGAAAGAACAATCTCCACCACGCCCGCCTCCTGGGCCCGCCTCAGGATCGAGTGGGCCAGTGGCGAGGCGAACATCTCCGGAAACAGCGTCAGCACGTCGATCCGCATGAGGTTCCGCCGCCGAAGCGGGCGCCGTGGAGGCGATTACTTCGAGCCTTCCGCCGGAAGGTGCCCGGCCGCGATTCGCTCGGCCTTGGTGAAGGGCTTCTTGAGCTTGCGGGCGATCTGCCGGGCCCGGGCGCGACGCTGCTCCTTCTGCTCCATGTAGGCGCACGAGAGCCCCAGCCGCTTGAGGATGGGAATCACCCCGTCCGACGGCACCGCGCCCTTGGCCAACCACGCGGCGGTCTTGTCCTTGTCCAGCACCACCTGCTTGTCCGGGTCCTGCTCCAGCGGATCGTAGTGCCCCAGCTTCTCGATGATCCGCCCGTCCCGCGGCGTGCGCCCATCCACCGCGTTGATGCGGAAGAACGGGCGGTGTCGCCGACCCATCCGGGTCATCCGAATTCGTACCGACATACTGTGTTCCTTTCTGCGACGCTATGTTTAATTTTCGTGGTCGGCCCGATGCGGACCACGAAACACGTTAACTGCCTCCGTCGCCTAGTCGCTTTCCGCGTCACCGCGGTGCGCCCGGCTTTCCAACGCGTAACCGTTGATGAAAATCGCAAACAACGCCGGGTCCACCCGCGCATCGTCGGCGATCCGCCGCACCTGCTCGTCGCTCAACGCGTCCGCGGCGGCCTTTTCCCGCGGCGTCATGATCGCCACGGCCCGGCGCAACTGCTCGATCTCCTCGCGGCAGGGCGACTTGAGCATTGACAATTCCGCCCAGCCGCGATGATCCTGGAACTGCGTCCGCATCCGCCGGCCGAACTCGTCGTCGGTGAACGCGGCCACCCGCTCCAGGTACGCTTCCAACGACATGGAGCGCTCTACCGCCGTCGCTTGTTGCCTTTCCGCCGCGGCGCGCGTTTGCGCTTCGAGCGCTGCTTGATCTTGGGCACCCGCCCGCTGGCCATCGCCCCGAACAGGTCCGTCTTGCCGCTCAACAGGCTCTTGAAGCCGCCCATGCCGCCGCTGCTGAGCGATTGCATCATGTCGCGGCTGCGGCGGAACGTCTTGACCAGACCCGCCACGTCCTGCACGCTGCGCCCACAGCCGCGGGCGATCCGCCGCCGCCGCGAGGCGTCGATGATATCCGGGTCACGCCGTTCCTCGGCGGTCATCGAGTGCACGATCCCGCGCATCTGGTCGATCTCGCGCTCGTCGATCTCCATGTTCTTGAGCTGCGAGCCGATGCCAGGCAGCAGCTTGAGCATGCCGCCCATGCCGCCCATTTTTTTGACCGCCTCCATCTGCTTGAGGAAGTCGTCAAAACCGAACGTGCCCTTGGCCATCTTGGCCTGCAGCTTGGCCGCCTCGTCGGCGTCAAACTGCTCCTGGGCCTTCTCCACGAGCGTCACCACGTCGCCCATGCCGAGGATCCGCCCGGCCATCCGGTCGGGGTGGAACTCCTCGATCGCGTCGAGCTTCTCGCCGAGGCCGATGAACTTGATGGGCTTGCCCGTGACGGCCTTGACGCTCAGGGCCGCGCCGCCGCGGGCGTCGCCGTCGAGCTTGGTCAGGATCACACCGTCCAGCTCGAGCCGCTCGTTGAACGCCTTGGCGCTGTTGACCGCATCCTGACCGGTCATCGCGTCGCAGACCAGATAGATCTGGTGCGGCGTGACGGCCTTGGCCACGTCCGCGATCTGCTGCATCATCTCCTCGTCGATGTGCAGCCGCCCGGCCGTATCGAGGATCACCACGTCGTGGCCGTTCTGCTTGGCGTAACGCACACCGTCGCGGGCGACTTTGACCGCGTCCTGGATGCGATCGGTGTAGACCGGGATGCCCGACTGCTGGCCGAGCGTCTCCAACTGGTCGATGGCCGCCGGCCGCTGCAGGTCGTCGGCCACCAGCACGGGATTGCGCCCCTTGGCCCGGATGTACCGGCCCAGCTTGGCCGCCGTGGTCGTTTTGCCGCTGCCCTGCAGGCCAGCCAGCAGGATCACCGTCGGCCCCGGCGAGACAAAATAGATCCGCGTGTCCACGGGCCCCATGAGCCGCACGAGCTCGTCGTGCACGATCTTGACCATCACCTGCCCGGGGTGGAGGCTCTTGATGACCTCGGCCCCCATGGCCGCGTCCAGACAGTCCTTGCAGAACTGCTTGACGACCTGGTAGTTGACGTCCGCTTCGAGCAGGGCCTTGCGCACCTCGCGCATCGCGTCCGAGACGTTCGCCTCGGTGATCCGACCACGACCCGAAAGCGAGCGGAAGATGCCGCTGAACTTGTCCGTCAACGCGTCAAACAAAACCCGGCCCTTTAGCCGTAAACTCTTTTTTCAAAAATACTTATCGTCCCACACACGGCAAAACCGCCGTCCTGCCGTCCCCTGCGCGCGTGGGCTCGCCGCCGCACCGGCGTATGGTGACCCGGCCCCCGCGATCGTCCCGGGGACTTCGCCGGCGCAGGGACCAAGCCGACAAGAACCACGGACTATAGTCGAATCAGCCGGGCGTTTCAATCCCAAACAGGCCAAAACCGCCTCGGATCTTGACGTAGGGCGGGCGGCGGCCTACGCTGGTTGGACCGGAGCGCCGCTTCGGCCCGGACTACCGATATCAGGCAGGGGAGTGTCGATGAGACTTCACGTGATCGCGTTCATCGGGGCGGTGATGGCCGCCGGTCTGGCCGCCCAAGAGCAGCAGTCGCATGTCGAGGAGCCGCAACTGTGCGTGGGCGACTACCAGACCGAACGCCAGGCGGCCGAGCAGTTACAGCGATTCGCCGCGACGTACCACACGCTTGACCAGTGGGAGACCCGCGCCGCCAATATCCGTCGGTGCATCCTCCGCGGCGCGAACCTGGACCCGATGCCCTCCAAGACCCCACTCAATCCGATCATCCGCAAGAAGCGGCAATACGACGGCTACACGGTCGAAAACGCAGCGTTCGAATCGGCGCCGGGATTTTTTGTCACGGGCAGCCTGTATCGACCGACCGAGGGCAAGGGCCCGTTCGCCGGAATCCTGTGCACGCACGGGCACTGGAGCAACGAGCAGGATTACGGCCGCTTCCGTCCGGACATGCAGAAGCGCTGCGCCGCCTTCGCCCGCATGGGGGCGGTGGTCTTCGCGTATGACATGGTCGGCTACGGCGAGCTGCGCAAGATCGGCTGGGAGCACCGTCGGCCGGGCGTGCTGCGGCGGCAGTTGCTCAACAGCATTCGGGCCGTGGATTTCCTGCTGACCCTGGACGAGGTCGATCCCCGCCGGATCGGCGTGACCGGCGCCTCGGGCGGGGGGACACAGACGTTTCTCCTCACGGCGGTGGACGACCGCGTCGCCGCGGCCGCGCCGGTCGTAATGGTCTCGGCGCATTTCTTCGGCGGCTGTGTGTGCGAAAGCGGCATGCCGATCCACAAGAGCCGAGATCACGAGACGAACAACGCCGAGATCGCCGCCCTGGCCGCCCCGCGACCGCTGCTGCTGGTCTCCAATGGCCAGGACTGGACCAAGAACGTGCCCGTGGTGGAGTTCCCCTACATTCAGCGGGTCTACGCGCTGTACGGGGCGACCGCCCGCACGGAAAGCGTGTACCTGCCCCAGGAGGGGCATGATTACGGGCTGAACAAGCGGATCGCCGTATACCGCTTCTTCTCGCGCCATCTGGGGCTGGACCTGGATCGCATCAGCGATCAGCAGGGCGGCATCGACGAGAGCTTCGTGACCGTCGAACCCTACGACCGGATGACCGTCTTCGACGACGCGCTGCCCATCCCCGAGCGGGCCGTTCGGCCGGATCCCGCCCCCTGAGATTACACCGACCAAGTCGTGATTAGCGGACGCATGATTTCCCGGTGAAGGACCGCGCCCGCGCGACGTCGCAGGACCCCTGCCCGTGGTGCTTTCCCCCACCGCCGTCCGATAGACGCGCGCCTACCGTGTCCCCAAGGCCGTTTGGCCCGTCGTCTGTTGTTTCGTAGGTTTTATTGAAGGACCGGGCTGAAAAGGAGGAAAACTTCTCAACAAAAGCCATGGACCTGGCCGAAACAGTAGCGTAGAATGCGCAACCCAAGGATGAACGTTTTGGGTTGCGCGGGAAGGATACCGTGACAAAGCAAGCCAGAACATCCAGGGTCTTTCTCGTGCTGGTGGCCGCCATGACCGTCGGCGCAGTGATCCTGATGGCCCTGGACGGCGGAGGGATCTCCCAGGGGCCCTGGAGTCTGTACGCCCACAATTACTATGCCTCCCTGCTCGATACCGCCCGCGTCCCGTACCAGGACTGGGAAAGCATCGAGGTGTTTTACAGCGGCGTGGTCAGCGATGACCTGAGCGCATTGGTCGACACGGACGCCGCGGGCAGGGCCCGGCCGGCCAATTTCCACTTCGTGATTCCCGTTCATCCCATCCGTGGTCGGGTGCTGGATACCGCCCGCTGGGTTAACCAGCGGCCCTGCATACCGGGTGCACGATTCCACGGGACCGGCAACACACTCGCCGTGTGCGTCGTCGCCGACCCACCGACCACCGGGCCCACCGATGCCCAGAAGCAGACCACCGAGCATCTGATCGACACGTTGGCCCAGCGACTCGGCATCGCCAAGGACCGCGTGTCGTATCCCCAAGGCTGGTAAACCCAATCTCCGGGGCTACATCCCCGATCCCAGGCCTTCGCTTTTCGCTCCCTGACCGTGTGCCGCCTCGGCTCCGAACCACCTGGCCGCTCCCTCCGGACAGATGCGGCGGTAGCCCTCCACGAGGTAGCCGCGGGCCCGGGCCAGGTCTTGTGCCATGCGCTCCGTGCCGGGGTGCGCATGGGCGAAGGGGTTGACGTAGTGACGATAGCGGATGTCTCGCAGGGCCTCCAGCCACGGGAGCATATCCGTGGGGCCCAGACCCGGTAGCTGCTTCTGATCCGGCTGTCGCTGCCAGGCGTAGAAGAACAGCAACCGATGGCCGCAGATGCGGATGGCCTCGGGGACGGACTGGCCGCGGGCCTGCAGATGATACGGGGCCAGGGCGATGCCCAACCGTTTCGAGCGGTTCAGATCGACGAAGGCCTTGAGCGAATCGACGCCGTCGAGTAGGGCACTGCCGTGGTTCTCGATGGCAAGGAAGGACTTGTGCCTCTCCGCCAGGTCGATGAGGGGCTTGAGGCCCTCCAGAAATTGACGCATGCGCGGGATCAGCTCGGCCGGCTCGCACGGCGGGGCACTGCCCTGAATCGCCACGCCACCCCCGACGCCGCCGAGCAGCTCGGCATATCGGGCATAGCCGCCGCTGTACACGGAAAACGCACAGAGTTTGAGCCTGTGCCGGGCCAGGAGCTCGTTGAGCCCGACCGGTCCCAGCCGCCGCGCCACGTCGTCCAGGTGCGGACAGCCCTCGTGGCCCGACCAGATGTCGATCGCCTCGAACCCCAACCGCGCGATCCGCTCGCAGGCCTGTTCGATAGGCAATTCCATGAAATGAATGCTCGAGGTGCTCAGCCGCATCCGCCATGGGCGCGGCGTCTTGGAGCGATCCGGGACCCACTCACCTGCCGCCGCGGCCACCGTACACCCGGCCGCCTGCAGAAAGGTACGTCGACTGAATACGCCGTCCATTTACATGCCTCCTTTGCCCATGGGATTCACTTGTAGGGCGAGGGCCACCGTCCGTCAATAGCCTTGACCACAATCCCGTGCCGGCCCCTTGTGGGCGGCAGGGCCGCTTGTCATAATGGACGGTCGTTTGTCGCCGGGCTTGCCGCAAGGCCGTGGCCGGAATCATCATCGCACGAGGTACAGGAAAGGACCTGTCATGAACACGGGCACTGCCAGCTCTTCATCCCGTCGTGACTTCCTCAAGAACGCCGGCCGTTTGAGCGCCGCCTCGATGCTCGCCGCGGCCCTGGGGCCCCGCGTGTACGCCGCCGGGGATGATGCGATCCGCCTGGCGCTGGTCGGCTGCGGCGGTCGCGGTACGGGGGCCGTCGTGGACGCCTTCTCGGCAGGCGGGGGGGCGGTGAAGCTGTGGGCCATGGCCGATGTGTTCGAGAGCCGGCTCAAGGGCAGCCTGGGGAACCTCGTCCCGTCGCATGCCGATCGCGTGGAGGTGCCGCCGGAGCGCCGGTTCGTCGGGTTCGACGGGTACCGAAAGGCGATCGACACGCTGCGACCGGGCGATGTGGCGATCCTCGCGACGCACGCGGCGTTCCGTCCGCTGCATTTCGAGTACGCCGTGCAGCGGGGCGTGAACGTGTTCATGGAGAAGTCATTCGCCGTGGACGGGCCGGCCGTGCGACGGCTGCTCAAGGCCGCCGACGCCTCGGAGAAGAAGGGACTGAAGGTGGGCGTCGGTTTCATGTGGCGTCATTCCAAGGCCCGCGAGGAGGTCGTCTCACGGATTCACGACGGCGCCATCGGCGACGTCCACACGATGCGGATCTACCGCGTGCACGGACCGGTCCACTGCCCCCGTCGACCGGCCGAGATGAACGAATTGGCCTTTCAGATTCAGCACGCCACCAGCTTCACCTGGGCCTCGGCGGGCTTCTTCGTGGACTGGCACTGTCACAACGTGGACGTCGCTTGCTGGATCAAGGACGCCTGGCCGGTCCGGGCCCAGGGATTCGGCGGACGCTGCTATCCGGAATCCGGCAACCAGTTCGATCACTATACCGTCGAGTACACCTTCGACGACGGCACGAAGCTCTTTGCGTTCTCCCGGCACATGAATGGCTGCTGGAACACGTATTCGGACTATGCCCACGGCACGAAGGGCTCGGCGCTGATCATGGCGCAGTTGGGTGATCCGCGGCCGGTCATCTACCGCAGCCAGAAGATGGAGCCCGACCAGGTCGTGTGGCAGTACGGCCGACCGGACGATAATCCTTACGTCGTCGAGTGGCAGTTGCTGCTGGATGCCATCCGCGCGGGACGCGAGTACAACGAGGCCCGCCGTGCGGCGCTGGCGGACGTGGTCGCCCTGATGGGCCGCATCGCGACGCACACCGGCCAGTACATCACCCAGGAGCAGGTGCTCACCTCCGATTTCGAATTCGTCGCGGACATCGACACTATGACTTTCGACACGCCCGCGCCCATCCACGAGGGGCCCGACGGCCTCTACCCGGCGCCGCAGCCGGGGATCACCAAGGAGTGCTGAGCAAGAGAGGTACACACAAGAAAACGGAAGCATCTGCCGCACGCGCAGAAGGAGGAGTCAGCGGCCTCGCAAAAATCTCGCCACGCGTTGGTAGACGTCTCGGCGGTCGGCGATCACAAGAACCAGCACTTTGATTGCCTGGTTTTCGACCTTATATACAATCCTATGATTACCCGCCCGTTTCTTCCGGAGACCGGGGTATCCCTTCATCCGAGAACCACGAGGTCGTGGGTTTTCCGCCAGTTCGCTGATTTTCTCCCCGACGAGGCGGCGATCTCGTACCTGAAGCTCCCTCAAGTAGTCCCGCGCGTCGTCGCTGATGTCTATCTGGCAGGGCATGGGTTACAAGTTTAGTTCGGCCTTCACCTCTTCCCAAGGCGTGAACCTGCCCTTCTTCAGCGCGGCCAGTGCATCCACCGCATCCAGGTGATCTTCGACGGCCTGTAGCAATTCAAGGTCCTCCACGCTTACAATGCCAAAAACGACCGTTCCATTTTTCTTGATGCGGAATCGTTCGCCCTTAAACCTCGCTCGACCCGCCACATCAGCTATGGTCTTGCGCAGATCGGACACACTCAAAGTGGTCATCGTTTCCCCTTCCCAACGGGCCTCACTGATCTGGCTATATTATCGCCTAGAAAAGGTACGGAGGCAAGTACAAAATGTTCGTTTTTGTTATTTTGTACAAGTCGTAATTTTTGTACTCAACGCCGCTTGAAGTCCATGGCCGGGCATCACCAAAGTGTGCATAGGAAGGGGGCGACGCGCATAAAAAAAGCCGCATCCACAAGAGCGGTGTGTCAACCGGTCGCACGCCGAACCCGGCGGGCGGATCGGCTCGCGTTCAGATCGGATTCCCGGATCCGTCCGGCGGAGGTCGCTGACAGGCGTCGTAGCACGGGCGATAGGAATTTCTAAGTGCGTTGTGTACAAACCTCGGCGGCATACGCGTTATTCTCCCAACTCCGGGAAGTAGCACACCTGTCGTCACACAAAGCATAAGAAACATTCCACCCCCAGGCAAACGGGACAATCCGTCGGGTGAACACGCCGGCTCGTCGTGCCCGACCGGCCCTGTGATTGGGCCAGGCGAGAACCTTCTCTTGCCGGATTCGGCGGGCCACGGGCCCCTTGAACGGCCAGGCAAAGCTCGGATGGATGACTGCTGCTCACGTGTTTTCCCCCCACAACGGGCCCGTCGAGACATCACGATCAAGGCCCCCATTCACTAAACAGCAGTATACCCGAACGAGGAATAAATGTCAAGGAAATATTAGAGCAGACGTCGATCACACACGGGGCGATGACCCAAAAACGCCATTTTTGCCAGCACAATGAGGTATAATATGGGACGTAGTAATTAATGATTTCTTTATAGTCCGTGCTGTGCGAAGTTCTTACGGACATGGCAAGTGCATTGGTTCGGCGGGCTTAGATATCGAGGTTCTGCACCTCCAGGGCATGCTCTCGGATGAAGTTGCGGCGTTTCTCCACGTCATCGCCCATGAGGATGCTGAACAGGCGGTCGGCCTGGCCAGCGTCTTCCAGGCGGACCTTCAGCAGGATTCGCCGGGCCGGGTCCATGGTCGTTTCCCAGAGCTGTTCGGCGTTCATCTCGCCCAAGCCTTTGAACCGCTTGATCTCGATATCCTGCGATCCGATCTGCCGGATGGTGGCGGCGATGCCCGCCAGCGAGGCCACGGGGTAGGCCTGTCGGTTATTACTCAGCTCGAACTTCGTCGGCAGGGCCTCGCCGGAGACACTTCGTGCCGCCCGCAGCAGGTAGTCCCGGATGTCCAGGCCGTAGAGGTCGCCCAGCCGGGCGTTGATCTCGTTGATCCGTTCGACCTCGTGAAGCTCCTCGGCGTGAAAAGCGTCATCGCCGGGCGACGGGGCCTGGCGTTCGGGCTCCAACTGGGCCAGCCGTTCCTCGTACTCGTGCTTGTCGTAGAAGAACTCGCTCTCGCCGCCGGCCCGGATATGGTAGGTCGGCAGCCGACGCCCGTCGTACAGGTCCTCTACGAAGGACCGAAACACGATGCCGCGTCGTTCGAGCACGTCGACGCTGCGCTCCAGATCGTTAAGCATCTTCACCAGATCGGCCAGGGCCTCCCCCTCCACGCGGAGCGGCGCCCCCTCGTCGGGTCGAATCTCCAGGGCGGTTCCCTCCAGGCCGCGCTGCTCGGTGCGTCGCCGCATCTCCCGCTCGTTGAGGATGTATTCGGACTTGCGCTGCCCCTTGCGGCGAATCTCGTACAACGGCGGCTGCGCAATGAACACACGACCCGACTCGATCAACTGCGGCATCTGGCGGAAGAAAAACGTCAGCAGCAGCGTGCGGATGTGCGCCCCATCGACGTCGGCGTCCGTCATCAGCACGACCTTGCCATAGCGGCACTTCTCGACGTTGAACTCATCCACGCCGATGCCGGTGCCCAGGGCGCTGATGATCGTGCGGATCTCCTCATGACCGAGCATCCGTTCCAGGCGGGCCTTCTCCACGTTGAGGATCTTGCCGCGCAAGGGCAGAATCGCCTGGACGGTGCGGTCGCGCCCGGCCTTGGCCGAACCGCCGGCCGAGTCGCCCTCGACGATGAAGACCTCCGTGCTGCCCGTATCGCGCTGGGAACAATCCCACAGCTTGCCGGGCAGGTCCGCCCCGCTGAGGGCCCCCTTGCGACGCGTCAGTTCCCGTGCCTTGCGGGCCGCTTCCCGGGCCGCCGCGGCCTGAATGGCCTTGTTCAGAATCTGCTTGGCCTGGCCGGGATTCTCCTCCAGGTAGATGGCCAACTGCTCGTTGAGCATGGTCTCGACAAATCCGGCTACCTCCGGGTTGGACAAACGGACCTTCGTCTGCGCCTCAAAGTGCGGTTCGGGCACCTTCACCGACACAATCGCCGTCAGGCCCTCGCGCAGGTCCTCGCCCGTCGGGGCCATGCCCTCCTTGACCATGTTGGCGTTGCGGGCGTAGGCGTTCATCGTCCGCGTCAGGGCCGTGCGAAAGCCCGACAGGTGCGTGCCGCCGTCGATGTTGCGGATGTTATTCGCGAACGCCAGGATGTTTTCCTGGTAGCTGTCGGTGTATTGCATGGCGATCTCCGCCGCCAAGCCCGACTCGGGATCCTCCTTGGAAAAGTACAGGATCTCCGCCAGGGGGGTCTTGCCCTCGTTGAGATAGGCGATGAACTCCTTCAGGCCGTGCTCATAGTGGAAGGTCTGCTTCCTCTTGTGGCGATCATCCTGGAAAATGATCCGCACGCCTGCGTTCAGATACGCCAGCTCCCGGATGCGCTTTTCAAGGGTATCATACTTGAACTCGATATCCTCGAAGATCTCTTCGTCGGGCAGGAACGTGATCCGCGTCCCGCGTTTCGTCGTCTCACCGATCTCGCGAACCGGTCCCTTGGGCACACCCCGAACACACTCAAAGTGGTAGTGCCGCCCGTTGCGGTACACATCGGCCTCGAGCCACTCGCTCAGGGCGTTGACGACGGACACGCCCACGCCGTGCAACCCGCCCGCCACGCGGTAGACCTTGTTGTCGAATTTGCCGCCGGCATGCAGCGTCGTCAGCACGACTTCCAGAGCGCTCTTCTTGGCCTCGGCGTGCATCTCGGTGGGGATCCCCACGCCGTTGTCCTCGACGGAGCAGCTTCCATCCATGTGGATGTGTACCAGGATCTGGTCGCAACGGCCGGCCAGGGCCTCGTCGATGCTGTTGTCCAACACCTCGTAGACCAGATGGTGCAGTCCGCCTTCCTGACGGTTCCCGATATACATGTCGGGCCGCTTGCGCACGGCATCCAGCCCACCGAGAATCTTGATGCTGCTGGCATCATACGTGTGTGTTTCGTCTGCCATTCGGTTCGATACCTCGTCGTGCTATCTTCCTCGCGCTCGCAGGATGATCCTGTGCAACCGGACCCGTGGGCACCGCGCCTTCAAAGCCGTAATCAACTCCGCCGCGGCCAACTGCAACTCGTGCATGTACGGGCCGGGATCGACCTCCACCATGAGACGCCCGCGTTCGAGGGCGACCGGCGTGCAATGCTGTCGCAGGGTGGTCGGTACAAGTTGATCCCACGCGTCGAGCACCTGACCGGCCGACCGCAGGGTCCGATCCGAGCCGGCGAGGTACTCCTGAACGGTCCGGCCCACCGGTGTGGCCGCGGGAGGGACCGGTCGCTGCCAGGCCGTCGCCGCCCGAAGCAGGTCCTCATCGCGCCGCTTGCCCGCCATGCCCGTCCCCCTGCACCCTCGCCGCTGCACGCCCTGATGTCGCTGCTCACAGGTTGACCGGCATGACAATGTAAAGCAGCTTCTGGCCACACTTGAACAGGCCCGGACGGTCCGCCTGACCCAGGTGCAGCTCAAACGTGTCGCTCTTCATCACCCGCAGTACATCCACCAAAAACTGCGGATTGAATCCGATATCCAGCGGCTCGCCCTTATACTCCACGGCCATGTCGATCTGGGCGTCGCCCGTCTCGGGAGAACGGCTAGAGAAGATCATCGCCCCCGGCTTGAGCGCCAGGCGAATACCCTTGCTGTCCTCGCCGGCCAGCAGGGCCGCGCGGCGCACGGCGCTGAGCGTGCCCTCGGTGGGCAGCGTCAGCTTCTTGTCGTAGTCCTTGGGGATGATGTCCCGGTACTGTGGAAAGTTCCCCTCGACCAGATTGGAGCACACCACCACCGGATCACAGGCCAGGATGATCTGGTTTCCCACGAAGCGCACCGCCGCCAATTGCGATTCATCCCCGCCGACACGATCCAGCAGCCCCATCGCCTTAGCCGGCACGATCACCCGCCCGTCGGGCACGGCGCCGGCCGCCGCCTGCAACGTCGCCGTCGCCGTCGCCAGCCGTCGTCCATCCGTGGCGACCAGCGTCAGCTTCTTACCCTCCACTTCCCACAGTACGCCGTTCAACGCGTAACGGGTGCTCTCGCGAGCCGCCGCGAACAGGCACAGATCGATTGCCTCCTGCAGCGCGCCCAGCGTCAGCTCCACGTCGGCCGCGCCCTCGAAATCGGGCACCTGGGGGTACTGCGACACATCGTGGGCGTAGATGGCGAAGTGACTGTCGCTGCCCCGGATGTGGATCGTCGTTTCGGTGACCTCGATCTCGATAACGTCATCGACGCTCTCGCGGACAATCGCCGCCAGCTTGTCCGCCGGTGCGACAATGTCCCCATCCCGTTCGACCTCCACCTGGGCGACGCGATAGTGAATCCCCACCTCCAGGTCCGTCGCACAGAGACGCACGGCCTCCCCTGCCGCCGTGACCCGTACGCACTTGAGGATGTCCTTCGGCGTGCGCGCCGGGGTGATGCTCGTGACCAGGTTCAACGCCTCCTGCAAGGCCGATCGGTTGAATTTGACCTTCATGGAAACCTCGGTTTGACTGCGTCCTTTTCCGTGTTGCCGAAACCGTCTTCCGGGACGATTCGCCAGACACGATACTGTACCCTGCCCGGGCGTGGTTGGAAAGTGTTTTTTGGTCGCCGGAAGGGGGTTTTTGTGGGGGCATAGGCGCCTTCCGTGAGGGTTAGAATACAAGAATATAGAATCACTGTAGTAATCATGGTCATATAGGCTGTGACGTTGTGAGAAACGCGTCCCCCTGTTTGCGTAAGCTCAACTCCTGAAACGGTTTGTGGCGATTCATGTCCGTCAGACTCTGTGGATAAGCTGTCACCTTCCCTGTGCGGGGATTGACCATTTTGTGGGAGGCCGCCCCGCCGTGCCCGAGGTGCCTAAGCGGGGCGGCAAGCACCGACGGAACTCACGGCGGGTTTAACAGGTTGTCCACAGGCCGATAATGCGATTTTTCGCACCCCTGTTTTCGTGTGGTACGGTGTCCGTTACCGTTGAAAAGGGGGTTGCTGAATCCTCGTGGCCAAGGGATAATGGCACCTTCCGGACCCGTAAGGCGAGAGGGCGGCCATGTTGGCAAGACTGCACAGTGTGACGTTGGAAGGCATCGAGGGCACCGTCTGCGAGGTGGAGGTGGACGTCGCCCGGGGCGGCTTCGAGAAGCAGATGGTGGTGGGGCTTCCCGATGCGGCGGTCAAGGAAAGCACCGAGCGGGTCCGCAGCGCCATCACCAACAGCGGCTTCGCCTATCCGGATACGCGGTCCCTGGTAAACCTGGCGCCGGCGGATGTGCGCAAGGTCGGGCCGGCCTTTGACCTGCCGATCGCGCTGGGCATGTTGGCGGCGACGGGGAACCTGTCGCCGGATGGGCTGCGGGACTGCGTGATCGTTGGTGAACTGGCCCTGGATGGACGCGTGCGACCGGTGCAGGGTGTACTTTCGATGGCCTTGACGGCTGCATCGGCGGGGTTCGCGCGTCTGGTCGTGCCCCTGGAAAACGCCGAGGAGGCGGCGGTCGTGAATGGCATCGACGTGTTCGGCGTCGGCTCGCTCAGCCAGGCGGTCGGATTCCTGAGTGATGCACTGCCGCTGGAGGCGACCTCGGTGGATCTGAACACCGTGTTCAGCCGGGCCTCGCGATACGATTGCGACTTCGCCGAGGTCAAGGGTCAGGAGACGGCCAAACGGGCCCTGACGATCGCGGCGGCGGGGGGGCATAACGTGATGATGATCGGCCCGCCCGGTACAGGCAAGACGATGCTCGCCCGGCGGCTGGCGACGATCCTGCCGCCGCTGACGCTGGCGGAGTCGTTGGAGACGACGCGGATCTATTCCGCGGTGGGGCTCCTGCCGCATTCGACGGCGCTGATCGCCACGCGGCCGGTGCGGGCGCCCCATCATACGGCCAGCGGCCCGGCGCTCGTGGGCGGCGGCACCACGCCGCGACCGGGCGAGTTGAGCCTGGCGCATCACGGGATTCTCTTTCTCGATGAGTTCGCGGAGTTCCCCCGGCACGTCCTGGAAATGATCCGCCAGCCGCTGGAGGAGGGCACGGTCACCGTCGCGCGGGCCCGCGGCACGATCACGTTTCCCGCGCGGTTCATCCTCGTCGCGGCGATGAATCCGTGCCCGTGCGGATACTTCGGCATGCGGGACCGCAAATGCCGCTGCGCTCCGGGCCAGATTGAGCGGTACCTCGGCAAGGTGTCGGGGCCGTTGCTGGACCGGATCGATCTGCACATCGACGTGCCGCCCGTGGCCTTTCGCAAGCTGCGCAGCCGTGGCGACCAGGAAACGAGCGAGGCCATCCGCCGCCGCGTGTGCGGCGCACGGGCGGTGCAGCAGGAGCGCTTCGCGCCGGAGCGGCAGGATGGGCGGATCGTGACGAACGCGACCATGACGCACCGGCTCGTGGAGCGGTTCTGCCCGCTGGACGCGGCGGGCGAGCAACTGTTGCGCAGCGCGATGGCCGAGTTCGGGCTCAGCGCCCGGGCCCACGACAAGATTCTCAAGGTCGCGCGGACCATCGCGGACCTGGAGGGGGAGACCGCCATCGGCGCGGCCCACATCGCCGAGGCGATCGGCTATCGCAAGCTCGACCGAAAGCTGTAGCCCTTGAGGGGAAGTTGTGTGCCCCCACAATGGCCGACGGAACCTTGCTTTTTTTTGCGGCCCGACGAGTTTTTTTCTGCTTCCGATAATGTTTCGCGTCGTAAGGTTAGCCTCGTCGCCGCCACGCCGCGCTGCCAAGGGGGCGATTTTTGCGTCCTATAATGAATGGGACTGGGTGGCTGTGCATGGCGTCACTCCGTGTTGGCGTGACATGCCGGGGCGGGTTCAGCGTCGGGGAAATTCAAGATTCTTGCGTTGCGTCGCCGATCTGGCGGCGGACCATGTGGGGGTAACCTGAATGTGGACATGGATGTTGGTCGTATGGTTGGGATGGATCCTGTTGGTCAGGCTCAGTCCGGCGTGCGCAGGGATGAGCACGCGCAACACCGAAAGGTGTGGGCCCACGAGGCCGAAACGGACCGGGCTGGACACTCTCGTCGTATTGGAGCGGCCCCCGCCTGAGCCGGTAAGGTAGACGGAACAGGGCTCAAGAAACGCAAGGCAACACAGAAGAACAACAGAACAATGCGACGAAACGGGTCACGGGCAAGGACGTCCGTGGCCTCTTTCTTTGCGCTGTTCGGCACGCACCTGCGGTCCGAGGGCCGCGATACGGCCCGGACGGCGGCCCCGCGGCTCAGCAACGCGGCATGTGGCCTCCACGCCCGCCACGAGGGCGCGGGCCTTGGTAAGGGTCTCTTCGTATTCCTGGTCGGGCTCCGAATCGGCGACAATGCCGCCCCCCGCGTGGATATAAGCGACACCGTCCCGGACAAACAGCGTGCGGATGGCGATATTGAGTTCGAGGGCATCGTCCAGGCCGACCCAGCCGATCGCACCGGTGTACACACCACGGCAGGTAGGCTCCAATTGGCCAATGATTTGACGGGCCCGGATCTTCGGCGCCCCGGTGATCGACCCGCCGGGGAACGTGGCCCGCAGGATATCCTCCAGCCAGCCGGGGCCGTGTGGCCGGGCCAGTTGCCCGGTGATCGTGGCCACGCCGTGAAAGACGGTGGCGTATTCCTCGATGACACGACGCTGGACAACGGTGCGGGTGCCGGGCACGCACACGCGGGCCAAGTCGTTGCGTTCAAGATCGACGATCATGGTCAGCTCCGCCCGATCCTTCTCGCTGGCCCATAACTCCTTCCAGGCGAGACGGTTGTGCGCGTCGGCGCCGGGGCCGTCCAGCCGCCGTCGCCGGGTGCCCTTGATCGGCCGGGTGACGATTTGCCCATGAGACACCGCCAGGAAAAGCTCCGGCGAGGCACTGACGACCGCCGACCGAGGCGTCTGGACCAGGGCGGCGTAGGGGCTGGGGTTATATTGGTTTTGCCAATGCAGCAGGTCCGCCGGGTCCGCCGGGCATACGCACGCGAACCGCTGCGACAGATTGACCTGGTACACCTCGCCATCGTGGATGTCTCGGCGGATATCGGCGACGGTCCGGACGTATTGCGCCCGCGACATGTTACAGGGCACGCGGTCAAGCCGCACTTCGTCGATGGCCATCGCGGGCAGGGCCGGCACGATCGTACGTTCGGCCTGGTTCAACAGGGTCCGCATCTCGGCCAGCTTGACCGGTACCGTCATCGGGTCGCGGTTCATCTGCAGGACACCCAACCAGACGGCGTCGCTGCGATGATCCCAGGCGATCCAGCGGTCGTAGAAAGCCAGCCGGATCCACGGGCAATCCACGTCCCGACGTGCCCGGGAGTCCACCGGCTCGAGCGCATCGCCCAGATCATAACTGAAAAAGCCGATCCAGCCCCCGCAAAAAGGGCAGTTGGCAGGTGTTTCGCCCTCCTGAAGCCGGTACCGGGCCAATTCCTGGTTCAGGGCGCCCATGGGATCGGGGTGGTCCCGGGGGCACTCGAACACGTGTCGCGGTTTCGGGGCCCAGAGACTCCAGCCGCCCATCCATCTGGATGCGGCGTGCCCGCCCAGGATGATTGAGTCGGGCTCTCTGCCGATGCGATCGGTCAAGGCGGCAAGCGTAACGGGAGTCCGGACGGGCTCGTAAAAGACCCGGCACGTGACAGGACCCGGCGAATTAATCGGCCCTTTGCCCATCGTCCTGGCGTTCCCATGCGGACGGCAGGCGTGCCAAGGCCTCGTCCAGCGAGCGGAACACGGCCGTGGCCGTCTGCGTGACGAAGATCGACGGGGCGCACGAGGCGGTCCAGATGACGAAGACGTCCTTGGCGGCCTCGTGGGCGTGCTGAAGTTCGCGCTCGACGCCGCTGGAGATCGCGGCCCGACCCGATTGCAGTTCGGGGATGAAGCTGATGATCATGTCCGCCTGGTCGATCAGGGCAAAGTCACGCGCGTAGATCTGGCTGTTGATGTCGGCCTCGATGGTCAGCACCTCGTCCACGGCAAAGCTCACGGTCTGGCCCAGAGCGGTCACCTCCAGTGTCTCGCGCCCCTGGGCGCGGGCCTGGCGCGCACGGCCGGGCAGGTAGGCCTCCTCCAGGTCCGCCGGGTCGAAGCACGTGAATCGCTGTTTCATGACCTCGCGAAACCGTCCGATCTGATCGAGCAGGTCCGGTCGATCCATCACGTGCGTCATCGGGAAGCTCAGGTACGCCTTGCGGCGCCGCGGTTCGAACATCAGTTGGTAGAACGTCTCAACGGTCCCTTGCTCCGCCCCCCGCGACAGGCAGTAAACCGGCTTGTTTTCGTCGATACCCCGCTGCATCAGCTCGGTGGCGAGCACCTCCTCCTCCCGCCAGACGAGCAAGTCCTTGAGCGAGTGACGGATGGAGTGCTCGCGGATGAGCCGCACGTGCAGCGGCTCGGCGCTGTCGATCAGGCAGATGTACATGTCCGGGTTCAACTGGCGGATCTGCCAGAAGTCAAACGCGGGGAACAGGCCGTGCCGCCAGCGGAACGTCGCGTGCGTGTTGACCAGGGTGTGCTCGGCCCGGCGCGACCGCTCGATGATGTCCTTCATAACGCTGCGCCGCAGCGAATGCAGGCGTTGCAGCGGGATGTCCAGAATCCGCCCCGGGGCGATATCCGGCGCCTCGGCGTACATCAACTCGCCCACGTTGCACAGCAGAATCTCGCGGCCCCGCCGTCGCCCCAGCGCGCAGACCTCCTCCAGGTACGGTTTTTTGTCAATACCCACCATGCCGGTGACGACGACGATCATGCGTCTATGCTCCCTGACGACGCCGGCGCGCCGCCGCTAAAGACTCTTGAGCCGTTCGGCCTTGTCGTGTGCGATCAGGGCGTCGATGAGCTCATCCATGTCGCCCAGGATGATCCGGTCCAGGCTGTACAGCGACAGGTTGATGCGGTGATCGGTCAGGCGGTTCTGCGGAAAGTTGTACGTGCGGATGCGCTCGCTGCGATCGCCCGAGCCGATCATGGTTTTTCGGGCGCTGTCGCGCTCGGCCGTCACCTGCCGCTGGTGGTGGTCGTACACGCGGCTGCGCAGAATCCGCCAGGCCTTGGCGCGGTTCTTGTGCTGGCTCTTCTCGTCGCGCATGCTCACGGTGATGCCGGTGGGGATGTGCTCGAGCTTGATGGCGCTGCTGACCTTGTTCACGTTCTGCCCGCCCGGTCCGCCGGCGCGGCTGACGTGCTCGATCACGTCGTCGGGTCGGATCTCGACTTCAATCTCCTCCGGCTCGGGCAGCACCGCGACCGTGGCGGCGGAGGTGTGGATGCGCCCCTGCGACTCGGTCTCGGGCACGCGCTGCACGCGATGCCCACCACCCTCGTAACCCAGGTGCGCCCAGACGCCGGGCCCCCGGACGTTCACGATCACTTCGCGCAGGCCGCCGATCTCGGTGGCGCTGAACGACAGCACCTCGGTCTTCCAGCCCTTCCGCTCGGCGTACTTCATGTACATGGCGTGCAGGTCGCGGGCGAACAGCGAGGCCTCATCGCCGCCGGTGCCCGGGCGGATCTCGAGGATGATCGAGTCGATCGCCGAGTCGTCGGCCATGACGAGCGTATCCTTGATCCGGTCGAGCAACGCGTCCCGGCGTTGCCCAAGCTGCTCGATTTCCTCCCGGGCCAGGTCACGCAGCTCGGAATCGGCCTGGTCGTCGCCCAGCAGGGCCTCGGCCTCCTGGATGCCATTCTCGCAGCGTTTGTAGTCCCGGTATCGCTCCACCAGGTCGCGGAGCTTGCGCTGCTCCTTGCTTAGGGGGATGCTCCGGGCGGGGTCCGAGGCGACCGCCGGGTCCTGCAACAGGGTCTCGATCTGCCCGAAACGGGCATTGAGCTCGTCGAGCTTCCTGAGCAATCCATCCGTCTGCGTGCTCATGATCGACCGCCTGTCGGGGTGCCCTGCGCGGGCGTCAGGACAAAAAAGCACGCTGTTGCGTGCGGTTCAACCGAATCGCAAACGACAGCGTGCTCACAACCGTCCGGGCGCTACGAGGTGCCTTTCTTTCGCTGAAAGGAGTAACTCTGGCCGAATTTCTTCTGAAAGCGCTCGATGCGACCGGCGGTATCGACGAATTTCTGCTTGCCCGTGTAGAACGGGTGGCACATCGAGCAGATTTCGGCGTGAATCTCCTTGGCGGTGCTGCGCGTCTCAAACGTATTGCCGCACCCGCAGCGGACCTTGACCACGTGGTATTCCGGATGTATGCCCTTCTTCATCGTATCGGCTCCGTTGTTTCTGAACGATTCCCGAAACGCAACAGTATATACGTATGACGGCCCCCGGCAAGGGTTCGATCACGATTTTCACCCTTTTTTGGCCGGGCGCCGTCGCGTTTTCGGCGTCCGGCCCTCCGGTGTGTTCAAGTTAACTGCCCCTTGTCCACGGACGATAGAATCGTTATAAGTGTCCGCCTGTGCGCCGGTTGGGGGGGTACCGGCGGAACGATGTCGGGCGGATACGACAGACCCGGACCCCACGGAGTGCAAGATGCGTATACGGTATGTGGTCTCGACCATGGTCTTCTGGTGGCGCGAGCACCATCTGTCCTTCGAACAGGAGTGTGAGTACTTGCGCAACCTGGGCTACGGCATAGAGTTATGGCCGACGATGAAGGGCCAGACCGAATGCCGTTACGCCCGTCGCAACTGGCCGCGGCTGCGTCTGGCCACCGAGGGGATGCTGGTGACGCTCAAGAGCCGCATGGACGGCCCGACGATGAACGAGTGGGCCGAGCAGATCGAGTGCGCTGCCATGCTCCATGCACCGATCGTGACCGACCTCAAGGCCCTGTGTATTTCCGATGAACTGGGGATCGCGGACTGGGGTTTTGCCTCGGATGTGGTGAGCCTGGCCGACGAGAAGCGTGTAACCCTGTGTGTCGAGACGGGCGCCCTTCCGGTCGTGCTGCAATTGGGCGAGCGGTGTCCCTCCGTCCGATATTGCCTGGACATGGGATACGCGTATCTGGACCCCAAGATCAGCTTCTTTGAGTATGTGGACCGCCTGCTTGACCGGTTGACCTACCTGCATCTGACAGACAACTATGGCCGCATCGACGACCACGAACCGCCCGGCGTCCGCGGGGGCATGCCGCGGGCGAACTGGGACTATCTGCTGGATAAGCTCAGCCGCAACGGCCAGGAGGTGATCGGGTCGCTGGAGATGTTCCCCTGCATGCCGGGCACCATGATCCGGCAGGCCGGGAATTTCCTGTTTGACGTCCTCGGCTGGCCGGACCGCCCGCAGAAGAAGCCCGGCCACGACGAGTCGTCGTATCGGCCCTTCTGAGCCGGACGCCCCGGGACCACCCGGGCCACCGGTCTCCCCCGACGCACGACTCTTCCCACATCGTCCACAGGCCGGTATACTCGCCGTCCGGTCCGATGGATTCCATGGAAGGGTCACCCATGAACACGATACGCGCCGGCGTCGTTGACCGGCATCGCCGGATGATTCGGGTCTTGCTTGTTCTGCTGGGCATGACGGTCGCGGTGGGCCTGGTCGAACTGGTTCTTCGGGTCAGGCTCGGCCTTGGCCGGCCCGTGCTGTATGATTCGAGTCCTTTGTACGGCTATCGGCCGCTGCCGGGCGGCACGTATCGCCGGTTTGGCGGCGTGCGGCTGCACTTCAACAACGTCGGTCTGCGGGCCGAGGCCGACTGGGACGCCAAGCCCGACGGCAAAGTTCTCTTCTTGGGGGACTCGGTCACCTATGGCGGCTCGTACGTCGGCAACGGTCGGCTCTTTTCGGCCTTGGCGGTGCGGCACCTGCCCGGCTATGTCGCCGGCAACGCAGGCGTAAACGCGTGGGGCGTGGAGAACATTTACGGCCTGGTTGTGGAGGCGGGGTTCCAGCCAGCCAAGGTCTATGTGACCGTCGTGCCGGAAGGGGATTTCTATCGGGGTCTGGTCCGCTGTCAGGGGCTGCCCTTCTTCAACGCGCCGCCCCGCTGCGCCCTGGAGGAACTATGGCGGTTCTTTTGCTACCGAGAGAACAACAAACGGTATCGCGAGTGGACGACCTTCGCCGATGAGGGGCACAAGCGCCTCGTCGTCGACAAGGCGGCCGGGCGGATCGCCAAGATGGACCGGCTTCTGGCCGAGAAGGGCTATATCCACGTCCTCTTCATCACCCCGCAGAAGGCCCAGGCCTTGGGCGGGGAGGACAAGGATGCCCTTGTTGCCGAATGTCTCGATCGGCATGGTACAGAGGCGGTCTACATCGCCGACCGGCTGGCGGTTTTGGGCCTCGCGGCCGATCAGGTCGAGGCGTTGTATCATGATGCGGTTCACTTGTCGCATCGCGGCCACGAGATGTGGGGTCGAATCATCGGCGAGGAGCTGGCCCGACGACTTGGCGAGCGACACCAGGTCCGGGCCTCTGCGCGATCCCCGAGCTCGGTATTGGCGAACCGAACCGCCGGACGTATAATACCCTAGTGCGGAGCGGGTCGGGCGGTCGCCCCGCACCAAAAACATATTGTTCGCGTCAAATCGATTCGCCCATGGCGGGTTCGTCGTAATGGGCGAACGGCCAGAATGGGACAATATGTTTTTGGTGCGGGGAGGAAAGTCCGAGCAGGACAGGGCACGGTGGTGGCTAACGGTCACCCGGAGCGATCCGAGGGAAAGTGCCACAGAAACCACACAGCCGATGGCCCCATGGGGCACAGGCAACGGTGAAATGGTGCGGTAAGAGCGCACCGCGGCGGCGGTGACGTCGTTGGCAGGGTAAACCCCACCGCCTGCAAGACCAAGCAAGCTGGTCAGCCGGCCCGGTCATAATCCAGCGGGTAGGTCGCTCGTCTGTGGGGAAACCCGCGGGCGGAGCCGGTCGGCAACGGCCGGTCCAGAGAAATGACCGCCCCCCCGCACCAAAAACATATTGGACGGACCTGCTCGTTTGTCTATGGCGGCTGGTCCGCCGTGGGTGAACCGGTTTGATGTGCACAATATGTTTTTGGTGCGGGGGACAGAACTCGGCTTACAGACCCGCTCCGCTTCATTTGGCTGTGCCGGCGGGGTCCGCCCGGTCTGTGTGTTGGCGCAGGTCGATGCATTTCAGGGACGAGGCGGTTCGGGCATAAAGCCGCCCCTCCACGATCGCCGGTGTGGCGAAGGTCTTCTCACCCAGGTCGTTCACGCCCAGCAGCTCATAGTCCCGTGAAGCCCGCAGGACCACGACCTGGCCATCCATGTTCGCGCAGAACACCTTGCCGTCGGCGTATACACCCGAACAGTAGAAGCGCCCGCCGGGCTTTTCGCTCCAGAGCACGTTGCCTGTGACCGCATCGAAGCACGTCACGGGCCCCAAGTCGTGGAACGCGAAGATCAGGTCCTCGACGGCCAGCATCGTGGGCACATACGGCACAATGCGGCTGTCGCTCGAGACATACGCGAGAACGGGATCGGTTGAACCGGGCGCCGGTGGACGGACGGCCGTCAGTCGCCGGCCGGTGCCTCCCTCGCCGCAGGTCGCCAGGATCAGGTCCCCGGCCACGATCGGGCAGGCCACCACCCGTTCGGGACAGGCCGTCGCCTCCTCCCATAGAACTTGTCCGGTCGCGGCCTCCACACCCGTGAGGCCATGGGCGAGACTGCTGAAAACCAACTGATCGGGTCCGTCGGACGGGGTGTAGACGCATGGCGTCGAGTAGGAGATATAGTCCGAGTCATTTCGCGAAAGCCGCCAGCGGGTCTGGCCGGTGGCTGTATCCAATGCGTACCAGGCGCTTGGCACGTTTTGTGTATTGGGCCGTTGCTCCATCGTGAAGACAAGCAGGCTGCCGTGCAGCATCGGGCTCTTGCATGGCCCGTGCCGGCTGATCGTGGGCCCGAACGAGCGGCTCCAGCGGGGTTTGCCCTCGTGATCGAGCGCGACGACCTGCGTATCGGCGGCGGTCGCCCAAATCACGTACACGCCATCGGCGTCGCACGCGGGGGTGCCCGCGGCGTAGTGATTCAGGGTGTTCATGCGGTAGGCCGACAGCATAGAGTCCTTCTGCCAGAGGACCCGCCCGGTATGCACGTCCAGCGCCAGCAGCCAGGCCTGATTCTCCTTGGCCGCCGTGACGTATAGACGGTCGTTCCAGATCACGGGGGATGAATGTCCGTCCCCGGGTAGCGCCGTTCGCCATCTCTCGTGGGTGTCGTCCCACTGGGCCACCAGGCCACGGTCCGGGCTGTGGCCCGTGCCATTGGGGCCGCGAAACCGTGGCCAGTTGCCGGCCAGGACCGAGCCCGCGAGGCAAAACAAAAGGACGAGCCAACTTCGTCTCATAAGTCGCTCCCATCACTGGCCGGCACAGCCGCCCCGTGCAGCGGGCCGGTACCATTGTACCCCCCTGCCATGAGAAACGGCTATCAATCCGTTGAGAAACGTACGGTCCACAGACACGTTGAGCGTGGACGCCGGATCAAGTCCGGGGTGACATTTTTTCAACAGGCTGCTATGGGACTTGCCTCGGCTTTGCGTAGCGTCCGGGCTACCGGAGCAGCTTCTTGGCCGCTTGAACGACGGCGTCGGCGGTAATGCCGAACTCCTGGAAGCAGCGGGCCTGCGGCGCCGAGGCCCCGAACGTCTTCATGCCGATGAACACGCCCTCCGGGCCGATGTACTTGTGCCAGCCGAGCTCGACGCCGGCCTCGACGGCCACGCGGGCCTTGACGCCGGGCGGCAGCACTGCGTCTTTGTACTCCTGATCTTGCCGCTCGAACAGCTCCCAACAGGGCATGGAGACGACTTGGGCGCGAATCCCTTGGCCATCGAGCGTCTGGGCGGCCTCCAGCGCCAGGTACACCTCCGAGCCGGTCGCCAACAGCAGCACATCGGGGTTGTCCTGGGGCACGAGCACGTACGCGCCGCGGGGCACGCCATCGGCGGCCTTGGGGTAGCGGTCCTGATCCAACACGGGCAACCCCTGCCGCGTCAGGGCCAGAACGGCCGGACCGGTCGGGTTCTCGAGGACCCATTTCCACGCCTGGGCGGTCTCGTTGGCGTCGGCGGGTCGGAAGACGGTCATGTTCGGCATGGCCCGCAGTGAGGCGAGGTGTTCCACCGGCTGATGGGTGGGGCCGTCCTCGCCGACGCCGATGCTGTCGTGCGTTCCCACGAAGATGGTGGGATAATGGGACAACGCGGCGACGCGCATGCCCCCGCGCATGTAGTCGCTGAACACGAGGAACGTCCCGCCATAGGGGCGGATGCCCGTGACGGCCAGCCCGTTCATGATGGCGGCCATGGCATGCTCGCGAACGCCAAACCGGATGTACCGCCCGGCGGGGTGGTCCTTCTGAAAGTCCTCGGCGCCCTTGAACCGCGTGTTGTTGGAGGGCGTCAGGTCGGCCGAGCCGCCCAGCACCAAGGGCAGGTGCGGCATCAGGGCATCGAGCGTCATGCCCGACGCCTTGCGCGTGGCGATTTTGCTGCCGGCGTCGAACACGGGCAGCAGGGGCGCCACGTCCATAGTGGGCCGACCCGTCTTGAGGGCCGCGAGCTCGGCGGCCGCCTGTGGGTAGCGCTTGCGGTACTCCGTCCATTTGCGCTGCTCGGCCTGCTGAAGCGAGGCGCCCTTGTCCTTGAGCGAGGCCATATGCTTGTAGACCTCGGCCGGTACGTGGAACTTTTTGTCCGGGTCCCAGCCGAAGTTCTTCTTGATTAGGGCGATTTCCTCGTCACCCAGCGGGGCCCCGTGGGCGGTGTGCGTATCCTGGAAGTTGGGCGACCCGAACCCGATGTGCGAGCGGAACGCGATCAGCGTGGGCCGGCCTTTTTGGCTCTTGGCCTCGGCCAGGGCCTTCTCCAGCGCGTCCATGTCCGTGCCGTCGCCGGGGACGGGGATGACGTGCCAGCCGTAAGCCTCGTAACGCTTGACGCGGTCCTCCGTGAAGGACAACTCGGTCTTGCCGTCGATGGTGATATGGTTGTCGTCGTAAAGCACGATCAGGTTGTCCAGGCCAAGGTGTCCGGCCAGGCTGGAGGCCTCCTGCCCGACGCCTTCCTGCAGGCAGCCATCGCCGCTGAGGACATAGACACGGTAGTTGAACAGCTCCAGGTCCGGCTGATTGTAGCGCGCGGCCAGGTATTTGCCCGCGATGGCCATGCCGACGGCGTTGGCCAGCCCTTGACCCAAGGGGCCCGTGGTGACCTCGACGCCGGGCGTCAGGCCGTATTCCGGGTGGCCCGGCGTCTTGGAGCCCCACTGGCGGAAGTTCTTGAGCTCCTCCAGGGGCAGATCGTATCCGCTCAGATGCAGCAGGGAGTACAGCAGCATCGACCCGTGCCCGGCCGACAGGACGAACCGGTCCCGGTTGGGCAGCTTCGGATCGGCGGGGTTGAAGCGTAAGTGCCGCGTCCATAAGGTGTAGGCGGCGGCGGCCATGCCCATCGGCATGCCGGGATGGCCGCTCTTGGCGGCCTGAACGCCGTCCATACTCAGAAATCGGATGGTCTGAATACACAGTTCGTCGAGGTCCGACACGCCCCGGGTCTTCAATGCGTCGTTCATCTGGCCTGTTCCCATGCTCAAGATATCAATCGTTACGGGCACCCAGCCCTTATGGGCTTCTTCCCAGAGGGACTTGTCAACATACCAGATCACCCCGCTTACGCAAGGGTTTTGGCCAGGGGGATCGCTCGTGCCCGGGGATGGCCGCGTGGGGCGCGGAGACCTCCGGCGCGTCTTCCTGGCTTGAAGATGCCGCAGGTCCGCGCCCGATCTCACTGCGTCTTGGCGCTCCTGGGCGGACGGGTTGCGCCTTGCAAACCGGCTGCTGATCTGGGACACTCAGGCGACGACAAAGGGCCTGTTTCGGGAGAGGCTATGGGACTGTTCAGCAAGACGGTGGCGTACCTGCGGGACCACCTGGGCAAGACGCGTCGCAAGATCACCTCCAGCCTGGGCAGCCTGCTGACGCTGGGCCGGGCAATCGACGAGGACCTGCTCGACGAGCTGGAGGCCACTCTGATCGCCGACGATATCGGCGTGGCGACCACCGAGCGGCTGATGGAGGACCTGCGGGCCGCCTACAAGAGCCGCAGGATTGCCAAGAGCGAGGACATCCTCCCGTTTCTCAAGGAGCGGATGAAGGAGTACTGGCCCGCCCGGGATCGGGAGTTGCACACGGCCGAGTCGGGCCCGACGGTGATCCTCGTCGCGGGGATCAACGGATCGGGCAAGACGACCAGCATCGCAAAGCTGGCGTACGCCCTGAGCCGCGACGGGCGGAAGGTGATCGTGGCGGCGTGTGATACGTTCCGGGCCGCGGCGGTCGAGCAGCTCAGCATCTGGGCCGAGCGGATCGGCGTTGAGATCGTCAAGCACCAGATGGGGGCCGATCCGGGGGCCGTGGCCTATGACGCGTGCGAGGCGGCCATGGCGCGCGGGGCGGATTACCTCATCCTGGACACGGCCGGGCGGCTGCACACGCAAAAACCCCTCATGGACGAGCTGGCCAAGATTCGCAACGTCGCCGCACGCAAGATCCCCGGCGCCCCGCACGAGGTGCTGCTGGTCGTGGACGCGACCACCGGTCAGAACGCGATTCAGCAGGCCAAGGTGTTCACCGAGGCCATCGAGGTCACGGGCATTTTCCTGGCCAAGCTGGATGGCACCGCCCGCGGGGGGATCGTGATCGCGATCAAGGACGTGCTGGACATCCCCGTCAAGTTCGTGGGGCTCGGCGAGACACCCGAGGACATCGCGGCGTTCGACCCGGACGAGTTTGTCGAGGCCCTGTTCGCTTAGCCGCCGGACCTGCGCATTATCTGGAGGGTGTCAAGACCATGAGAACCCCTGCGTTGTTAGCGATGATCGGTTTATGGCTGATCCCCGCGGTCCCGGCCGGGGCGGACGAGCCGAGTCAGTCTGGTTGGCGGGCCCGCTTGGGCGAGCTGCCCTTGTTCGCCGCCCCGTCGGGCTGGTCGGTGTCGACGGATTGGCTCATCGACGGCTCGGCGTACAAGGCCAGGGTTTATCGAACGGACGAACCAGCCGAGATCGCCCTGAGTAACGGGCTGATCACCCGTCGGTTCCGACTCGCGCCCAACGGGGCGACCGTGGCCCTGGACAATCACATGATGGGGGCGTCCATGCTGCGGGGCGTCAAGCCCGAGGCCCAGCTCGTGCTGGATGGGATGGCGTTCGACGTTGGGGGGCTGAAGGGCCAGCCCAACTACGCGTACCTGCTGGACGAATGGGTGGATGGTCTGCGGGCGGACCCGGCGGCGTTTGGTCTGGTCGATTTCGAGGCGGGACCGACGCGGAAGCGCTTGGAGTGGAAGCGGGCGCGTTACAGCGCCGACCTGCCGTGGCCGCCGCCGGGCATGGGCCTGCGGATAGACTATCGGCTTGCGAAAGATGCCCCGGCCGCCGACAAGGGGGATCAGGCGCACCTCAATGACCTGTTCGTCTCCGTTCACTACGAGATGTACGATGGGATCCCCCTCCTGGCCAAGTGGGTTACGATTCGCAATGAGTCCTCCCGGCCGGTGCGGGTGGACCGCTTCATCAACGAGATCCTGGCGATGGTGGAGTACGCCTCGAGCGTCGAGAGTCGGCGGGGCTGGGACTACCCGAACGTGCACGTCGAGACGGATTATGCGTTTCACGGGATGGACTCGGCCAGCGCGAACAAGGCCGTGGAGTGGTTGCCGGACCCGGACTATGCGACCCAGGTGAACTACCTGCGCAAGACGCCGTGCCTGTTGGTCACCCGGCCGCCGATCGGTCCGGGCGTGCGCATCGAGCCGGGCGCGACGTTCGAGACGTTTCGTACGTACGTGCTCATCCACGACGGCACCGAGCGGGAGCGCAAGGGGCTGGCCGTGCGCCGGATGATGCGGACGCTGGCGCCATGGGTGACCGAGAATCCGATCATGATGCACGTGCGCAGCGCCCGGCCGGACGCGGTGCGGCTGGCCATCGACCAGTGCGCGGACGTGGGATTCGAGATGATCATCCTGACGTTCGGCAGCGGGTTCAACATGGAGAACGACAACCCGGACTACGTCCGGCAGATCGGCGAGCTCGTGGCCTATGCCCACGACAAGGGCGTTGAGCTGGGCGGCTATTCGCTCCTGGCCTCGCGGCGGATCAGCGACGCCGACGACGTGGTCGATCCCGAGACGGGCCGGCCCGGCGGGTTCGCGGCGTTCGGCAACTCCCCGTGTCTGGGCAGCGCGTGGGGCCAGGAGTACTTTCGCAAGCTGTACGCGTTTATCGAGAAGACGGACTTCAACCTGCTCGAACACGATGGGTCCTATCCGGGCGACGTGTGCGCCTCGACGAAGCACCCCGGCCACGAAGGGCTGGCCGATTCGCAGTGGACCCAGTGGCGGACGATCACGGATTTCTACAAATGGTGCCGCGGGCGGGGCGTGTACCTGAACGTGCCGGACTACTATTACCTGAGCGGGTCGAACAAGTCGGGCATGGGGTATCGTGAGACGAACTGGTCATTGCCGCGGGCCCAGCAGATCATCCATGGCCGGCAGAACATCTACGACGGCACGTGGGAGAAGACGCCGAGCATGGGCTGGATGTTCGTGCCGCTCACGGAGTACCACGGCGGGGGCGCGGCCGCGACGATCGAGCCGCTGGCCGAGCACCTGGACGCCTACGAGGCGCACCTGGCGAACAACTTCGGCGCCGGCGTGCAGGCGTGCTACCGGGGTCCGCGGCTGTATGACACGGACGACACGCGAGCCGTCGTCAAGAAATGGGTGGATTTCTACAAGCGGTATCGGGCGATCCTGGACTCGGACATCATCCACCTGCGGCGGGCCGATGGGCGGGACATCGACGGCATGATGCACGTCAACCCGCACCTGCCCCAGCGGGCGCTGGCGGTGTTCTACAACCCCCTGCCCGCCGAGGCCACGCGGACGGTGACGTTGCCGCTTTACTACACCGGCCTCAAGCAGACCGCCCGCATCCGGCGCGAGGAAGGCCCCTGGCGGACCGTGACCCTGGATCGCGAGTACGGTGCGACGCTGCCTGTCACCGTGCCCGCGAAGGGCTGCACGTGGTACCTCGTCGAGCCCGTGCCAAACGCGGATTAAGGGTCTCGCGGTTGGGCGACGGCGCCGAGGATCGCGCCGCCATCAGGCTTCGCGGGCGGCGACGGTGTGGACGGTGAGGGTGTCGACGGTGGTCGAGTCGGTCAGAGGTGCGCCGGCCACGAGCAGCACGCGGTCACCGGCACGGGCCCACTCCTTCTCGATGAGGATCTGGTCCACGAGTCGGATCAGGTCGGGCAGGTCGGCCGGCTGCGGGTGGTGGCAGGGGAGCACGCCATAGTACAGGTTCATCTGGCGGCAGATACGGGGCGTGTCGCTGATGGTCAGGATGGGCACATCGATGCGGGCCTTGCTGAGCAGTTGGGCGGTGATGCCGCTGGTGGTCCAGACGGCCACGAACCGGGCCCCGACGTCCTCGGCGACCTGGCCGACGGCCCGGATCAGGGCCGCGCGGACGACCAGGGGCGCATCGGTGAAGGCCTGGATGGGTTTGGCGTATTCGGCGTGCTCGAGGAACTGCTCGGCGGTTCGGGTGATGCGGTCCATCATGCGCACGGCCTGGGCGGGGTAGCGGCCGACGGCCGTCTCGCCGGAGAGCATGACCGCGTCGGCCAGATCGATCACGGCGTTAGAGACGTCGCTGACCTCGGCCCGCGTGGGTTCGGGCACGTCGATCATGCTCTGAAGCATCTGGGTGGCGACGATGACGGGTTTGCCCTGGCGTCGGCACAGGTGGGTGATGCGTTTCTGCAGCAGGGGCACCTCTTCGAGCGACATTTCGACGCCCAGGTCGCCCCTGGCCACGAGGACGGCGTCGGAGGCCTTCACGATGTTCTCCAGGTCGGAGATGGCCTGGGGCGTCTCGATCTTGGCGACGACCTTCAGGGGGGCGTTGCGCTCGGCCAGGTGCTGCTTGAGGGTCAGCACGTCGTCGGCGTTGCGTACGAAGCTCAGGGCCAGATAATCGAGCTCGTGCCCGACGGCCCAGTCAACCCAGGCCCAATCCCGGTCGGTGATCGACGGCGTGCTCAGCCGGGAATCCGGCAGATTGATCCCCTTGTGGCTGCGGAGCGGCCCCCCCACGTCCACGCGGCAGTGAACGGTGCCCTCGATCTCGGCGATCACCAGCAGGGCCAGACGCCCATCGTCGATGAAGATGCGATCGCCGGCCTTCACATCGTCGGCGAAATGCGGGTAATTCGTGCCAAAACACGCCGCGGAGCCGATCTCCAGACCGGGGACAATGGTCACCTCCTGCCCCGGTTCCAGCATTTGCGGCTCGGGCTCGATGCGGCCGGTGCGGATCTTCGGGCCGCACAGATCACCCATGACCGCGATCATGCGCTTTGGGCCGGCGGCCGACCGGACGGCGTGCAGCATGGCCTCATGGGCCGGCTCGTCGCCGTGCGAGAAGTTCAGCCGTACCACGTCCACGCCCGCGGCCAGGAGCTGCTCGACCGTTTCGACCGTGTTGGACGCGGGTCCGAGCGTGGCGATGATCTTGGTCTTCGTGACCGGCTCCATGTGGCTCTCCCGCCTGCGCGGTCCGGCGCCCGATCGAACGCCTACACGCGGGGCCGCGTGCCCAGATAGATCGTCTTCGGCAGCACCCCGACCAGGGGACGGGCGTACTTCAAAAACGCCTCCGTGACGCCGTTGCCCTTGCTGTTGATAAACTCGTCGGGCATCGACTTGGTCTTCTCGGCCACGGCGGACAGGTCCGTGCGGAACAGCTCCGCCGCGTAGCGGTCGCCGTTTCCCGTGCGCCGGATGGCGACCGAGCCGTTGTCCATCGTCTTGGAGTACATCACGGCTTGGCGACCGCACCGTCGGGCCTCATCGGCATCAACGTCGGACTGCAATCCCGCGAAGCTGCGCTGCAGGTAGCCGAAGGTGTCCGCGCGGACGCGTTTGATCTTGAGCTTGGCCTTCACCTCGGAGGCCATATAGTCCGCCAAGGCGCCCGTGCCGGAGAGTTGCACGTTGCCGTGGGCATCGCATTCGGCGACCTCGGAGAGCTTCTCCGTCCACGTCTTGCCGTCGGTATCGGCGATACCCTCGCTGACCGCGACGACGCATCGGCCCAATCGCTTGTAGACCTCATCGACCTCGGCCAGCAGTCGATCAATGCCCAGCGGCCGTTCGGGGATGTAGATCAGGTGCGGCCCATCATCGTCGCGCTGGCGGGCCAGGGCGCTGGCGGCGGTCAGAAAACCGGCGTGACGCCCCATGATGACGTCGACTTTCACGCCGGGCAGGGCCCGGTTGTCCAGGTCGTCGCCCATGAGGGCACAGGCCACGAACCGGGCCGCGGTGCCGTAGCCCGGGCAGTGGTCGGTGACCAGCAGGTCGTTATCGACGGTCTTTGGAATATGAAAGGCCCGCAGGTCGTAGCCGATCTGTTCGGCCATGCTGTTGACGATGTAGCACGTGTTGGCCGAGTCGTTCCCGCCGATGTAGAAGAAATAGCGGATCTTGCGCTTCTCGAAGACATCCAGGATCCTCTTGCAGTAGGCCTCGTCCGGCTTGTCCCGGCTGGAGCCCAAGGCGGCGGACGGCGAACGGGCGAGGGTTTCGAGCTCGGCGACCGAGAGGGTCTTGAGGTCGATGAACTGCTCATCGACGATGCCCCGGACGGCGTGAACCGCACCGTAGAGGTGATCGATGTCGGGATGTTGGGCGGCTTCCTCGATGACGCCGACGAGCGACGCGTTAATCACTCCGGTCGGCCCTCCGGACTGACTGACGACGGCATTAGCCATAAAGACAAACCTTTCTCGCAGTGGTTCCATTCTGTTGTATGCGTCCGTGCCCCGATCGCGGGTGGATTATAGGGTTCGATGACCGCTTGGCAAGGAAAAACAGCGGACGCGGGCCCGGTTTGCGGGTTTGCGGCTCACGGGGTCTCGTGCAGGAAGTCAGGCACACGACGGGGCCGGCCCGTGGCGTCCACACACGCCAGGACGGTGGCTCCCTCGGCCAGCAGCAGCCCCGTCGGCCGACGGCATAGACGATACGCGTGCTCCACACGGGCGCTGGAGACCTTCGTGCACGTGGTCGTCAGATCGAGCGGCTCATCGTAATACGCCGGGCGGTGGTATTTGATCGTCAACTGGAAGACGACGAAGTAAACCCCCTCTTTCTCCAATTGACTGTACGCTACGCCCGCGGCGCGGAGCCATTCGGTGCGGCCCATTTCGAACCAGACCGGGTACACGGAGTGGTGCACGACACCCGCCTGGTCGGTCTCGCAGTATCGCGGCACAATCGTGATCGTATGTTCGCGTTCGGCCATGATCGGCTCAGCGTCCTTTCGTCTCGTCCGGTTCAATCCCTTACGCCGCAGCGCTGTGCCCAGGAGTGGTAGAGGGCCAGCATGTCCTGCGCCCGCTGCGGGTCCTGTTCCGCCCGGTTGTGGAGCTCGGTGCGGTCGGCGGCCATGTCGTAAAGCTCCCAGTGGCCGCCCTTTCGGGAAACCAGCTTCCAGTCGCCCCGGCGGATGGCCTTGTTCCCCTCGTGCTCCCAGTACAGGGCTTCGTGGCCCGTCCGCGGGCGGCCCTGGAAGCAGGGTACGAGGCTCTTTCCCTCCAGGGGCGTAACGGACTTATCCTTGAACGTGTTGGGATAATCGGCTCCGCTGACCTCGCAGCAGGTGGGCATGAAGTCGATGATGTGACCCACCTCGTGGCAGAGCGCCCCCGGCCGGATGACACCGGGCCAGCGGGCGATCAGCGGGGTGGAGATGCCGCCTTCGTGAACCCAGTGTTTGTACAGGCGGAAGGGCGTGTTGCTGGCGTTGGCCCAGCTTTGGCCGTAACTCATGTAGGAATCCTCGCCGCCCGGCGGCAGACCATTCTTGCGGTTGTCGAATCCCCAGGGTCCGCCCTCGTGGCAGCCGCCGTTGTCCGACAGAAACAGCACCATCGTCTCTTGCTCGCGACCCAGACGCCGGACCGCCTCCAGCACGCGTCCGATGCCCTGGTCCATCCGGTCGATCTGGGCGGCATAGACGGCCATCTTGAGGTCCATCTCTTCCTTTCGGGCGTCGTCGAGGCTGTCCCAGGCCTGGACCGCCTCATCCCGCGGCGTCAGGAGCCATTGTGCATCGACCAGGCCCATCTCGAGTTGCCGGTGATGTCGGCGGCGGCGTAGTTCATCCCAGCCGATGCGGTACGTCCCGCGGTACCGGGCGATGTCCTCGGGCCAGGCATGTAATGGCCAATGCGGCGCGGTGTAGGCCAGGTACAGAAAGAACGGCTTGTCGGGGGTCGTGTCGTTTTCCAGGAATTGCACCGCGTGGTCGGTGAAGGCATCGGTCATGTAGAAACCCTCCCGCGGCGGCGTGAAGGGCTGATCGTCCAAGGCCATCTTGCGGCGGACGTTGGGGGCCTTGGCCTTGGCGATGTTCCAGTAGTTGGCCCCACCGCTGACCAGGCCGAAGAACCGCTCGAAGCCGCGGTCGGTGGGCCAGTGCGGGCGGTCCTCGCCGACGTGCCATTTGCCGCTCATTAGCGTCGTGTAGCCGGCGGTCTTGAGCACCTCCGCGAGCGTGACGCAGCGGTCGTTGAGATACCCCTGATAGGGGCCCGGTCCGCGACCGTTGACCATGCCGCCCATCCCCGCCTGGTGGGGATAGAGGCCCGTGAGAAGGGAGGCCCGCGTCGGACAGCAGCGGGCGGCGTTGTAGAAGTGGGTGAAACGCGTCCCCTCGGCGGCCAGACGGTCGAGGTTGGGCGTGCGAATCTCGCCGCCATAACAGCCGATGTCCGAAAAGCCCATGTCGTCGGCCATGATGAGCACGATATTGGGCCGTTTCTTGCGGCCGGGGGCGGCGGCACCCAGGGTGTGGCAGCCCGTCAGACACGAAACGGTTGCGGTCCAGCCGACGGCCTTGACAAAATCACGTCGATTCATCCTGCATCGCCCTTTCTGATTTCCAAGACATCGCTCGTGTTGGAGACGGGAACCGGCTGAGCCGCCGGTTCTAGCCACGGCGGGCCGCCTGACGTTTTTCCTTTCTGTGCTGGTCCAGTTGCCGTTTAGGGACGACGCCGCAGCGCTCGGCCCACGCGGCATAGGCGGCTTTCAAGCGGGTGACGCGGTCGGGCTGTGCGCCGGCCAGGTCATGCAGCTCGCAGCGGTCCCGACTCAGATCGTACAGTTCCCACGTGCCCTGAGGATACTTGGAAACCAACTTCCAGTGCCCCTCGCGGACGGCTCGATTACCCTCGTGTTCCCAAAACAGCATTTCGTGTCCCGACTCAGAGCCCCCCGCGATGATCGGCACCAGGCTCTTGCCCTCCAGCGGTACAATCGGATGCCCGTTGTGCATCCTGGGGTATTGAATCCCGGCCGCGTCACAGCAGGTGGCCATCAGATCGATCACATGCCCGACCGTATCGGTAAAACCGCCGGGGCTGCGCACGACGCCGGGCCAGCGGGCGATCAGCGGCGTGGAGATGCCGCCTTCGTGGACCCAGTGCTTGAACATGCGGAAGGGGGTGTTGCTGGCGTTGGCCCAGCCGCGGCCATAGCTCATATAGGAGTCGGGGCCTCCGGCGGCGACGCCGTTACCACAACGGTCAAAGCCCCACACACCGCCCTCGTGGCTGCCCCCGTTGTCCGAGAGGAACAGGATCAGCGTGTCGTCCATGGCCCCCGTGCGTCGGAGGGTGTCGAGAAGACGACCGATGTTCTGATCCATGCGGTCAACCATCGCGGCGTAGACGGCCATCTTGTGTGCCATCTCCTTCTGCTGTTCGTCCGTGAGGCTGTCCCATGCCGGGACCTCCTCATCGCGGGCGGACAGGTCGCATTCATCCCGGATCACGCCGATGTCCACGAGACGCTTGTATCGTTGCTCGCGGAGCTTGTCCCAGCCGATGCGGTAGGTGTCTTTGTAGCGGGCGATGTCTTCGGGCCAGGCATGGATGGGCCAATGGGGGGCGGTGAAGGCGACGTAAAGGAAAAAGGGGCGGTCGGGTGTTTGGCGTCGGTGGTCGGTGACGAACCGGATGGCGTTGTCCGTGTAGGCATCCGTGGCGTACCACGGCGAGCCATCGGGATTCTTGAACGGCCAGTATTTCATGTTGCCGGCGGTGATGAGGCCGGTGTCGGGGGTGTACTCGGCGTCGTCGATGAGGAAGCGACGGCCGGGGTTCATACCGAAGTAGTGGCCGGATGAGCTGGTGGGGCCGTACCAGCGTTTGAACCCCCGTTTGCAGGGCCAGTGGGGCTCGTCGGCGCCCACGTGCCACTTGCCGACGCCGTAGCTGTCGTAGCCGGCCGGCTGGAGCGCTTCGGCGATGGTGACGCAGTGGTCGGTGAGTCGGCCGCGATAACCGGGCAGGCCGTCGTCACCGGCCATGTCGCCGATCCCGGCCTGATGAGAGTACAGGCCGGTGAGCAGCGCCGCTCGCGTCGGGCAGCAGCGGCCCGTGTTATAGAACCGGCGAAAGCGCAGCCCCTCGGCGGCCAGACGGTCGAGATTGGGCGTGCGAATCTCGCCGCCGTAGCAGCCGATGTCCGAAAAGCCCATGTCGTCGGCCATGATGAGCACGATATTGGGCCGTTTCCTGCGATTGGGGGCGCCGGCACCCACGGTGCGGCAGCCCGTCAGACACGAAACGGCTGCGGTCCAGCCGATGGTTTTGACGAAGTCACGCCGATTCATGTTCACCTCCCTTGGACGGGTATACACCTTGAGGGGGCTTGTGAAATCACAAAACGCTCCAGGTCCAGCAGGCGCTGCTTGAGCCTCGGTCCGCCCGGCCCGGAAAAACCGCCGACACCGCCACTGCGTGGCAAAATACGATGGCACGGCACGAGCAGCGGGACGGGATTGCGTCGCATCACGCCGCCCACGGCGCGGGCGGCGCCGGGGCAACCGGCCCGCAGGGCCAGGGCGCCGTAGGTGAGTGTCTGCCCGTAGGGCACTGATCGACAGGCGTCCAGAACCCTCCGAGTGAAGGGGCTTATGTCATCGAGATCGAGCGCGAACGGCTGCAAATCCACCGCCTCGCCCTCGAAATAGGCCCCAATCGCCTGCTGCAGCTCGGGCAGGAAGCCCTGATTGAGCCGTGCGGGGCCCGGCTCCAGAAGATCCTGCTCAAGGGCGGCGGTGTCCTGATTCGGCAGGCAGAACCGTTGCACGCGACCGGCCCGGCCCCGAATACCGGCCGGGCCCCAGCGGGTCTCGAAAATCACGTATTGCACGTCCGGCATAGGCCCATCCTCATGTGCCATGCGATACCACGGGCCGGCCTGCCCATGAGCCGGCGTTGTTGGGCTTGACAGAAACGGCCGACCCGGTCATAATCCCCGTGGACCGTCGATGAATCTCATCGCCTGGGCTTCAGGCTGCAAGATAATCATATCGGGCGGCGTTGTACAGGGCGGAGACTCGAGGGGTTCTGTGGAGCGAGAGGAGCGATGCAACTGGTGGTCAAACATACCGACCGCTTTGTGAAGGAGGCGCACTTTCCCCAGGGCCCGGTGTACATCGGCAGCGGTATCGAGTGCCACGTCTGCCTCCCGGACGAATCGGTCGATCCTGAACACGTGGTGCTGTGTGGGGCCGATGAGACCGAATGGTTCGCCGAGCCCGTGGGCTCGAAGACGCCGGTGTTGTTGAACCGAAAGCCCCTCCAGCGTCAGCCGCTTCGCGACGGCGACGTGCTGGCGGTGGGAGAATACCACATTGAGGTGCAGTTGACGGGCAAGGCGGCGACGGCGGCCCTGGGGGCGATGAGTCCCCGCGAGATCGCCGAACGGATCGCCGCCCGGCCGCCCAAGAACATCGTGCGGCTGTTCGACCAGCCCGATTCGCCCGACATCCGCATGCCCCCCCGGCGGTACAAGGACTACCTGGCGGTGACGACGGCCGTCCACAAGGCCCAGAGCGAACACGAGCTGGTCAAAACCCTGCTGGCCGTCACCAAGCAGCAGTTCGGCATGCTGCACACGTTCATCGCCGTCCGGCGGCAGCCGAGCGGGCCGTTCACCTGCCAGGTGGGCAAGCGTCGGACGGGTCAGAACATCCAGCTCGCCGAGATGGTGTTCCAGCACTTCATTCGCGAGGCGGTGGACAAGCAGCAGTACATCCTGATCCCGATTCTTCCCGAGCAGCAGATTTACGAGCGGATTCGGTCGGCGGTGATCTCGCCGATTCTGGCGCCGGGCGGTTGCTACGGTGTGGTCTATGCCGACAACGCCGTGGATGACGCGCATTACAGCCTGACCGATCTGGATTACCTGATGTTGCTGACGGTTCAGGCCGGGGCGAGAATCCGTCAACTGTCGTAGCAGGCTGTTAGAAAAGATGTCACCCCGGACTTGATCCGGGGTCCACGCTCAACGTGTCTGTGGTCCGTCCGTTTCTCAACGGGCTGACAGGCTCGATACGGTGACGATCGCACAAGGAGAAGCCATGCGCGAAGGCAACAGACGTTCAACACGACGGGCGTTCATCCAGGCCGGCATGACGGCGGGGGCATTGCCGTATATCGTGCCGGGTTCCGTGTACGGTCAAGGCGATCGGCCCGCGCCGAGCGATCGCATCACGCTGGGCGTCATCGGCACGGGGGGTCGGGGCCGGGGCGATATGCAGGGCCTGATGCAGGATGGCCGCATCCAGGTGGTGGCGGTGTGCGACGTCCAGGCGGCCAACCTGCAAGAGGCGGCGAGGATGGTCAACACGTTCTATGCCAAGACGGGGTCGGGCCCGGCGTGCACCACACACGGCGATTTCCGGGAGGTCCTCGGGCGAGGGGATGTTGATGCGGTGCTGATTGCCACGCCGGACCATTGGCATGCGATCCCCGCGATTCAAGCCTGCGCCGCGGGCAAGGCCGTCTACTGTGAGAAGCCGCTGGCCCTGACCATCGAGCAGGGTCAGAAGATGGTCCAGGCCGTCCAGCGTTACGGGGTGGTCTTCCAGACCGGGACCCAGCAGCGTTCCGAATCGCGGTTTCGGCGGGCGTGCGAGCTGGTGCGGAATGGGCGTCTGGGCACGGTCCACACGGTTGAGGTCGAGATTCCGGGCAGCATGGAAACGGACCGGTACGACTTTGGCCCCGTGCCGGAGGGGCTGGACTACGACATGTGGCTGGGACCGGCGCCGCAGGCGCCGTACTCACCGCTTCGCGTGGATGCGTTCGGATGGCGGTGGATCTTCGACTACGCCGGCGGCTGCGTGACGGACTGGGGGGCGCACCACGTCGACGTCGTGCAGTGGGCGCTGGGCACCACGCGGTCCGGCCCGGTGGAATTCGAGGGTCAGGGGCACTTCCCGGAGCGAGGCCTGTTCAACACGGCCACGCATTGGCGGTATGAGGCCCGCTACGCCAGCGGCGTCAGGCTGGTGTGTTTTGCGAAGGAGCCGTTCAAGCACACCTATCCCAATGGTATTCGCTTTGTGGGCGAGAAGGGGGAGCTGTTCGTCAGCCGGTCGGAGATACGGGCCAAGCCCGAGTCAATCCTCACCGAGCAGATCGGCCCCGAGGAGGTGCACTTGTACAAGTCCGACGACCACTATCGCAACTTCGTGGACAGCATCGTTTCCAAGAAGCCGGTCGCGGCGCCGGTCGATGAGGCCCACCGGTCCGTGACGATCTGCCACCTGGCCAATATCGCCATGCGTCTGGGGCGGAAGATCCGATGGGACCCGGATCGCGAGCAGATCATCGACGACCATGAGGCCCAGCGGATGCTCTCCCGGCCCATGCGCAGTCCCTGGCGCCTCTAGGACGGGGCCGATTTCGTCACACAAACGGTCCCGCCGTGTTCTGGGCTCAGACGATGGTCGCCGTCAGATTGAACAACTGCGCGAAGTCCTTCAGTTCGCGGGCGAACTCACCATAGAAGAACAACTGGTGGAACCCGGGGAAGGTCAGGACCTCCTGGCCGCCATCGAACTTGGCCCGGACCGACACCACGCACCCCCCGGCGGGCGGTACGGACAGGTTGTCGATCACGGTGCCCTCGCTGATGAGCAGTTCGGTCTGGCGACCCTTGCCGTCACCGGGCAGCACATCCAGGCAGGTGATCCGCTGGCCCTCTTTCCAGAGCGTCCGCGGGACGGCGTCGCGGTTGGCGTGGTGGTGGACCAGGTCGAACGGCTCCGGATCGTGGTCGAAGCCGTGGAGCCGCGTGGGGCAACTGCAGTGGGCCCCGATGACCGCATCCAGCTCGGTATCCGGGACGGGGTCCTGCTGGAAACCGGGCCGGTCGAACAGGTACTGCACGAGGATGTGGCTGGCGACCGCGCCCAGGTCGGCCTCGCACGCGGCGGGCACCCCATCATCGTTCATCCGCGACCAGGCGATGCACGGCAGCGACACGTCCGACTGGGCCAGGGCGCCCAGGCAATCCATGGTGATCGCGTCGGCCTGCTCGCGCCGCAGGATCTCGCGGGCGACGCAATAGCTCTTGATCCCGTTGATGACGTCCTGCCGTGTGGCGAAGCGGCGGGCGCGGGCGCGGCGCATATACTGATCGGCCATCACGAGCACCTCATCGGGCGTGCCCATCGCCTGGTAGTCTTGCAGGAACGTCGCCGCGGGGATATAGCGCAGGCCGATGCCCAGATCGGGCAGGGTGCCGTCGGCGCGTTGCGTACCCTTGATGACCACGCAGCGGGCCCGCTTCATCTTGGCCCCGGCACAGAGCATTTTCATGCCGTAGGCGGCCTGGTCGAAGCGGTCGACGACCGAGTAGATCACGCAACCGGGCCGCCCGGCCAGCGGCTCGGTGTTGGTCGTAAACGAGGTGCCCAGGGGCGTGAAAACGATGCTGGGAATGCCCGAGTCGGCGACCTTGGTGGCTGTGGGCCAGGCGTGCTTCTGGCGGTCCAGCACCACGAGCAGCAGGCCGTCGACATTCTGGCTCTTGGCCTCGGCGATCCAGGCGTCGGCCTCGGCGGCGCTGTAGATCGGCTCGGACCGCAGGTCCACCGCCGCGCCCAGCCGATGGCCCGTTTGGGTGATGGCCTCGGTGTACGTCGCGCGGGCGGCCTGTCCATCGTACACGGCGCCCGGCCACCACATGCCGTACTCCTCTTGCCGACGCACGAAGGCGGCCTTGATCGTCGGCGTGTACGTGCTGGCCGGTCCGCACGGCATGACGCGATCGATCCCGTCGGACCGCATGAGCTCATCCTGGCAGCCGCCGAGAATCACCAGCCCCGCGGCCGAGGCCGCCGAGGCGGCCAGGAAACGACGTCGATTCATCGAACAACCGCAGTGAGCGGCGCAGCGTCCGTGGGTCATGGCGCGATCTCCTTCTTCAGTTTACGGATTTCATCGTGACCAGCCATAAGGTGCGGGCCGGTAGATCGGGCAGAATCCAGGTTGAGCCGTCGGCTTCGACGGCAACGTCCGCCGGGCCGGGAATGACCAGCGGCGACGTGGCGAGGCGAGGCCGGGCAAAGGTCAAGGTGACGGTGACGGGCTCATCGTTGAAATTCTCCACGGCTAGCAAATCGTCCCCGAACAGGTACAGGGCGACCTTGTTCGGCGCATCGAGGTCCAGGCCGAAAGGCGCCAGCAGTGGCTTGCGGATTGCGTTGAGCTCCTCGCGGCCGAGTTCGAGGAGCCGCTTGGGCGAGCCGTCAACCTTCAAGATACGCAGGTTGGGCCGGAGCATGCGGTCCATCGGGATGCGGCCGGCCAGGCCGTCGGTGATGAGCACGGGTTTTTGGTCGGCCAGCATTCGGCGGAACTTGGCGACGAAGTCCGGGTCCTTGAGGACGTGAACGGGGTAGAAGGCCGCCGGCGCCTCGGGATCGACCGTGGCCGTCGGCACCAGCGGAATACCCATCATCCCTACGAAGTCATAGACGTACGATTCACCGTGGGCGTCGCTGCTGGGCGGCTTCGGGGCGGCCACGCCGCGGATGGGCTTGTGCGCCACCCGCCGGGCCAGGTCAAACAGCCGCGGCATCTGCTCGCGCAGCAGGGTGACGTTCGCCGGGCCCGTCCCGTTTTGGAGGCTGCCATAGCAGAACAAGAGCATCTCCCGCGCATCGGCCAGGATGGTCTGGGTCGCTTGCTCGAGGTAGGTCCTTTCCGTCGTGCCGTAGGGGTCGAACCAGCCGCCGCCGCACTTATCCCCGCCGATGCCGCCCAGCCAGCGCATGATGTAGTACGCCTCGTACTGCACCTTGCCGCCCCAGCGGGGGTCGTCGTAGTCGCGGGTCTCGGTGCCCACCCAGATCCAGTCGAAATCCTCGGTCTGGCGGACCACGTCGTAGCCGCGGTTGTGGAAGTTGTCGTACCATTGCGGGTACTTGATGATGATCCGCACATCGGGGTTCACCCTGCGGGCGGGCTCGAGGATGCGTGTGCGGCTCAATTCCACCATCAGGTCGCAGCGGTACTCAGCCCAGCCCTTGTCGCCGCGGGCGGCCTTGCACGCCTCGCATTCACAGTCCGTGAACCAGAAGTCGTCGATCATAATCAGGTCGAACATCGAGGCGGTATACTCGAAGATTCTTTGCAGCGTGTCCTGGGTGGGGCGATCGGTGTAACAGGAGATGAGGTCCCAGCCGGTGCTGCGTTTGCCGACGATGGTGGTGGTGACGCATCCGGCCACGTCGAAGCCGGCTTTGCGGAAACGGTCGCGGGCGTGCTCCAGCGTGGTCCGCTCGGCCCAGTAGCGGCTGCGGAAGGTTTCGAGAAAGACCCGCGTGACACCGGTCTGCTTGCACCACTCAATGGCCTGGTCGATCTTCTCGTCGGTCGCCAGGTGGTCGCGGACGTTCTGCGCGGTGAACAGCGTCGAGACCCGCAGCACGTCCTTGTGAGCCGCGGCCAGATTCCACAGGGGGTGCGCATCATCGGCCCACACACAGGGCGCGACCAACGCGGCCAGGATGATCGAAGACACGAGGCGCTTCATAGAGAACCCTCCTGCCATAAACGCGGTGTTTCCCATGGCCTCAGACGAGGTCGCAGGCATCGGGCGGCATCCAGTGCGGGTCTTTGCCGTGCCACTTGACGTTGCAGCCGATGGGGTTGGTGACCTGCACGGTGACGGGCTTTCCGGCGAGCAGCTCGTCCAGGGCGTTCTCCAGGTCATTGACCGTGCTGCGGGCCGGGTCGCGCGGGTTGTCCAGCGCCCGGCCGGTGTAAACGAGCTTGCGGTCGCGGTCGAACACGAAGAAGTGCGGCGTACGCAGGGCCCCATAGGCCCGCGCGACCTCCTGCGTGGCGTCGTAGAGGTACACCCAGGGGAAGCGCTGCTCCCGCATCCGCACGATCATGTTCTCGAAGGAGTCCTCCGCGTAGGTCTGTGGGCTGTTACTGTTGATCGCGACAAAGCTCACATCCCGCGGGGCATACTTCAGGGCCGTGGCCCGCGTGGATTCGTCCGATCCCAGGACATAGGGGCAGTGATTGCACGTGAAGAAGATGACCAACACGGCCGCATCCGAGAAGCTCTCCAGGCTGTAGGTGTTTCCATCGGTCGCCGGAAGGGCAAAGTCCGGCGCCGCTTGACCGATCTGCAGTGTAAACGCCATGTCGTCGCCCTCCGCGAATACGGGTTTTGGCGGCTTGAGCCGCGTAAACGGACGGTTCCGCCGGTACGTCGGCCATTTTAACCGTGCCGCGACGCCGTACAACCGTCAATTTGCGAATCCGGCGGCGATGCGCATGAGGGCCAAGAGGTGGGTGGTGCCTCCCGGATGCCGGTCTTCAGGCAGGGAAATGCAAAATGGGGCGGACCAGGCTTGACAAGTTAGGTGCACCTAAATAAAATTGTTATAGCTAACTTGTAAGGGGTTTCCCATGGCCCGATCCCTGTCATTGACGGCGTCGTTGGAAGACTACCTCGAGGCGATCTTTCACCTCGAGAACAAGGACAAGGTCGCGCGGAGCAAGGATATCGCCGGGGCACTGGGGGTCGCCCGCCCGTCGGTGACGGGGGCGTTGCGCACCCTGGCGGGCAAGGGCCTGGTGAACTACGAACCCTACGGGTTGATTACGTTGACCGAGGCCGGGCGTCGCGAGGCCCGTCGAATCGCCGAAAAGCACCGCATCATCGAGTCGTTTTTTGTGGACGTGCTGGGCGTGGACGGCGAGCTCGCCGAGCAGGCCGCGTGCAAGGCCGAGCATGCCCTGGGTCCGGTGGTGGTCGAGCGGCTCCTGGCGTTCACGACCTTTCTCAAAGAGACGGCCGGCTCCGAGCCGGGGATTATCGAACGATTCAAACGATCCGCCGCCAGAATGCGGCGCAAGGGGACCGGTTTATGACCCCTGAATCATACAAAGAAAGTGCGGTGCCTCTGGGGGAGGTCCCCCCGGGGCGGACCGTTCGGCTGGTCGCGGTGGACGCCGGGTACGGGCTCCAGCACCGGCTGGCGGCGTTGGGGCTGCTGCCCGATGTCACCGTGACCGTCATTCGCAACGAGGGCCGCGGCCAGCTCATCGTGCAGGTCAAGAATACGCGAATCGTCCTGGGTCGCGGGATGGCCCATCGGGTGCTTGTGCGGCCCGATACGGGTTCGGCCAACCTGCCCCGGGGTTCCCACAACCCCCAAGGATAGGACGCGATTGTGGTACCGCAGAACATGTCATCGACAGAACTGCGCCGCGTCACCGTCGCCCTGGCGGGCAATCCGAACAGCGGTAAGACGACCCTGTTCAACGCGCTGACCGGGGCGCGGCAGCACGTGGCCAACTACCCCGGCGTGACGGTGGAGACCAAGCACGGGCGGCGCCGGCACGGCGGAATGGAGATCACGTTCGTCGATCTGCCCGGTACGTACAGTCTGACGGCATACAGTCCGGAGGAGCTGGTTGCGCGGGATTTCGTCTTGCAGCACAAGCCGGACCTGGTCGTTCACGTCATCGACGCCTCGAACCTGGAGCGAAACCTCTACCTGGGGGTGCAGCTCATGGAGATGAACGCGCCGCTGTTGCTGGCGTTCAACATGAGCGACGTGGCCGAGCGTCGGGGCATCCGGTTCGACGTACCCACGCTGGCCCAGTTGCTGGGGGCTCCGATCGTGGAGACCGTCGCCAGCAAGCACCGAGGGATCGACGAACTGCTGGATCGAATCGTCGAGACGGTCAAGCAGGGTGCCCAGCCCGTCTACCATTGTCGCTATGGGCCGGAGATAGAGCGGGAGATAGAACATCTGATGCGACGCCTCGCCGAACAGGGGGCGACGGCGGGGGGGCGATTACGCTGGCTGGCGATCAAGCTGCTGGAGAATGATGAGCAGGTCCGGCAGGAGTTGAAGGAGGCTCAAGTGGCCGCCGAGGCCGATGAGGCGCGGCGGCGTCTGGAGGGCGTGTTCGGCGACGACCCGGCCGTGGTTCTGGCCGACCGACGGTATGGCTTCATCTCCGGCGCCTGTCAGGAGGCTGTCCGCAGCACGGTTGAGCGGCGGCACGACATGAGTGATCTCGTGGACACCGTCCTGCTGCATCCGCGTCTGGGTCTGCCGATCTTCCTGGCGTTGATGTACCTGGTCTTTCAGGTAACGTTCACCGTCGGACAGGTGCCGATGGATTGGCTGGAGGCGGGCTTCGCCGTGTTGGCGCGGGCGGTGGCCTCCCTGTGGCCGGCCGGGTCGGACAACTTCGTCAAAAGCCTGCTGGTCGACGGCGTGATCGGGGGCGTCGGCGGGGTCATCGTCTTCTTGCCGAACATTATCATGCTGTTTCTGGCCATCGCCATCCTGGAGGATTCCGGCTACATGGCCCGGGCGGCGTTCCTGATGGACCGCGTGATGCACCGCATGGGGTTGCACGGCAAGAGCTTCATCCCGATGCTGATCGGCTTCGGCTGTTCGGTGCCTGCGATCATGGCCACGCGCATCCTGGAGAACCGCCGCAACCGGCTGACGACGATCCTGGTCATCCCGCTGATGAGCTGTGGGGCGCGGTTTGCGATTTACTCGCTGATCATTCCGGCGTTCTTTCCACTGCCTCTGAAGGGGCTGGTGTTGTGGTCGATCTATCTGGTGGGGATCGTGCTGGCGGTGATCTGCGCCAGGCTGTTGCGGGCGACGCTGCTCAAGGGCACGACGGTCCCCTTCGTCATGGAGCTGCCGCCCTATCGCATGCCGACGTTCAAGGGTCTGTGGCTGCACACCTGGATGCGGAGCTGGCACTACCTCAAGAAGGCCGGGACGATCATCCTGGCGATCTCGCTGGTTCTCTGGGCGCTGGCGCGTTATCCGCGCCCGCCGGCCGACCAACTGGCCGGGCGAACCGAGACCCAGGCGCAGGCCGCGGCCTTGCGGTATTCGGTGATCGGGCGGGTCGGCCGGGCGATTGAGCCGGCCATCAGGCCCCTGGGGTTCGACTGGAAGATCGGCACGGCCCTGATCGGGTCCATGGCGGCCAAGGAGGCGTTTATCTCGCAGTTGGGCATCGTGTATGCGCTGGGCGAGACCGACGAAGGCAGTGAGGCGCTGGCGGCGCAGTTGCAGGAGGATTACTCGCCCTTGCAGGGCATCAGCATCCTCCTGTTCATTTTGATCAGCGCGCCGTGCATGGCGACGGTCGCGGTTACCCGCCGCGAATCGGGCGCCTGGAAGTGGGCCCTGCTGCAATGGTTTGGCCTGACGGCCCTGGCGTATGGGGTGACGCTCGTGGTGTATCAGATCGGCTCAATCTTCCTGTCGGCATAGGCAGGAGCGGGTAGGATTTCCTGGGTTAGGCCGCTCGCGTGCCAACTCCCCGCACTTGCCGCGACGGTGTGATGTGTGGGTCGTGTCAGCAAGAGGCCCTGGCCGTACCGGCGGGGCCGGAGTCGGAATGAGCCGTGACAGGGGTGGAGTATGGCGAAGCGTGTGATGATGGTCTCCTGGGTGCTTACGACGAGTCTTGCTTGGGCCCAGGAAGGCCGCTTGGAACCGTGGCCGCCCGTGGAGGAGATGTCGGTGTTGGGGGAGGGCCTGGCCGAGCAGGGTTTGGATGTCAGTCTGGGGATGACGTACATCTACCAGTTCAACGCCCGGGGTGGCTTGAGCACCCACGCTCGGCGGGGGCGGCACGCCGGCAGCTATGATGTGGAGCTGACGGCCGACATGGCCCGCTGGCTGGGCGTGGAGGGCGGTTCGCTCTATGTGCACGCCGAAGGCTGGTGGCCCCGATCGCAGGGAATTGACGGGCCGTCCATCGGCAGTGCCTTTGGGGTGAACGCCGACGCGATGCCGCGGGACGCCCTGGTCGTCACCGAGATGTACTGGGAGCAGAGCCTGCTGGACGGGAGCTTGCTGCTGCGGATCGGGAAGATGGACCCCACCGGCGGGTTCGAGTGCCATGGATGCCCGGTGGCGTTCGATGGGAATGCCTACGCCAACGATGAGACCGCACAGTTCCTCAACGGCGCCCTGGTCAACAATCCGACGATTCCCTTCCCGGACTACGCGCTGGGCGTGGCGGCCTATTGGGAGCCCTGGCCGGGGTTCTACGCCTCCGCCGCCGTCCTGGATGCACAGAATGACTACCGTGAAACGGGCTTTCGGACCGCGTTTCACGATGAGGATTACTACTTCTACATCTTTGAAACGGGTTTCACGCCGCAGCTTGACTCCTCCAAAGGGCCATTGCAGGGGGCCTATCGAGTCGGTGTCTGGAACGATCCGCAGCCCAAGGCCCACGCCGATGCGACGCGGATGTATCGGGATGATACCGGGCTGTACGTGAGCTGCGATCAGATGCTCATGAAGGAGAATAACTGCCCGGAGGACACGCAGGGCTTGGGGATGTTCTTCCGTTACGGGTACGCGCCGAGCCGGGCCAACGACCTGACCCGGTTCTGGAGCCTTGGACTGCAATACCAAGGGCTGTTCGAGGGGCGCGATGAGGACGTGCTGGGGGCAGGTTACGCCCACGGCGCGTTCAGCGATCACGCGGTGGCCACGTACCCGCAGGACTATGAAAGCGTGCTGGAGATATACTACAACCTCCAGGTCGCCGAGGGTATCCACGTGACCCCCAGCCTTCAATACGTGAGCAATCCGGGCGGAGCGTCGGGCGTATCGGATGCGGTCGTGCTGGGGTTGCGAACGCAGGTCACCTTCTGATCCCATCCACACCGCCGCGGCGCAAACGCGTCAGAGGCCGAAGAAGAACAGGGCGACGGGGTTGCCGTCGCCCTGTCTGTCTGAATGTGGTTGGAGCAAGGGGCCCGGCAATCAGGCACCGGGCAGGATCTCGATCTTACGAGGCTTGACCTGTTCGGCCTTGCCGATCGTCAGGGTCAACACGCCGGCGTCCATCTTGGCCGCGATGTTCTCCCGGTCCAGGTCGTTGCTCAGGGTGAACTGCCGCCGGAAATCCCCGACGCGCTGCTCGCCGTACACCAGGCGGCCATCGGGCGCGCCGCTGACCGTGCCCTGAACCGTGAGCGTATCGCGGTCGACACGGACGTCCACGTTGTCCTTGCCGACGCCGGGCATGTCCATCCGGATCACGATCTGATCCTCCGTTTCCCAGATGTCGGCGGCAGGCACGAAGGTCTCCACCTCTGGCTGCTCTTCCCGCCGCGTCACTTGGGCCTGTTGCTTCTTGGCCAATTCCTTATCGGTCATCGTGCCTCACCTCCTTTCCCGGCACCGTGTGGTGCCCTGTCAGGTGGTTGGTCTTCATCGTTCTGTGTTCAGTGTCCTACGCACTTTGGATCTGAATGGCCTTGGGTTTGGCGCTTTCGAGCTTGGGCAGATGCACCGTCAGCACGCCGTCCCTGTACTCGGCCTTGACCTTGTCGCGGTCGACCTTCTCGGAGAGCGTGATCGTCCGCGTGAACGTGCCCGTGGGCCGCTCCTGACGGTAGTACCGGGCATTGTCCTCGGCGGGCTCTTCACGTTTGCCCGACAGCGTCACGCTGTTGTCGACCACCGACAGCTCCAGGTCCTTGGCCTGCACGCCGGGCACCTCCGCGGTCAGCACCAGCTCATCCTCGTGATCGTACAGGTTGACCGCGGGGAACGCACCGCGGGGCATCGACCGCAGGCCCAGAGGCGCGCCCAAGGCATCGAAGACGCGATTCATCTCCTCGAACGTCCTCTCGATGTCCCAGAAGGGAAAACGTCTGCTCAGCAACATCGCAATCACCTCCTTACTATGTCCTCTGTGAACTTGTGACCGTTTCTTTTGCGGTTTCCTTTACGCCTGAAAAGTGAAATTGCAAGCAGCGTGCCAGGGGTTCCCCAAAATATATTTGTTTGACATAAAGTTTTGTTTTACAAAGATTTATGAAAATGAAAAATCCGGCCCGCCGATTCTGGCGGGCTTGTGTCCGCTCTGCCAAACTGGCAGCGCGGCGGTGGGGTGTCGCGGTGCGGTGTTTGTCCGACCGGGCCTCATCGGGTATACAGAAGGCCCCGCCGCCGACGGGCGCGGCGGCCATGAATAGAGACACGTGGAAAGGGGCGATCCATGCAAAGGATTCTTGCGGGCCTTGTCGTGTGTGCGGGTCTGGGGCTGGCCGGGTGTCAGCAAGCCGGCCCATCCGAACCGGCGGCCGTGGTGGACTACCACGTGCATCTCAAGGGCGGCCTGACCCTCGACGAGACGGTCGCGCTGTCCGAGGCCACGGGCGTCAAGTTTGGCATCGCCCAGAACTGCGGCAAGGGCTTTCCCGTGACGGATGACGCGGCCCTGCGGGCGTGGGTGCAGAGCATGCGCGGCAAAGGCGTGTACGTGGCGATGCAGGCCGAGGGCCGCGAATGGGTGACCATGTTCAGCCCCGAGGCCGTCGCCGAGTGCGATTACGTGTTTACCGATGCGATGACCTGGCGGGATGACCAGGGCCGACGCATGCGCCTGTGGATGCCCGACGAGGTCGTCATCGAGGACACGCAGCGCTTTATGGACATGTTGGTCGAGCGGACGGTGTGGATACTCGAAAATGAGCCGATCGACATCTACGTCAACCCGACGTTCCTGCCGGGGGCCATCGCCGACGAATACGAGGCGCTCTGGACCGAGGAGCGGATGGACCGCGTGATCGCGGCGGCGGTGGCCAACGGTGTGGCCATCGAGATCAACGCCCGCTACCGGCTGCCCAGCGAGCGGTTTATCCGGCGGGCCAGACGGGCCGGCGCGATATTCGCCTGCGGGACGAACAACGGCGGGCGCAACGATCTGGGCGATTGGAGCTACTGCCGCGAGATGATCCAGCGCTGCGGCCTGACCGACCGGGACATGTTCACGCCCCGGCCCGAGGGTCAAAAGGCCATCCAGCGAAAGCCCCTGCCAAAGCCGAAATACTGAGCCTTGTCAAGGGGTTGTCAGACCAGCGCCGCCCGGTTCTCGTAGATCTTCTCGATGGCGTCGGCGATGTCGTCCATGTCCCGCCGGGTTCCGAGCAGAAGGTTCTGGCTGAGCCACACGGCCTCCCGGCAGAGCTGCTCGTTGTCGGGGCAGTGATTCTCCTGGCGGCAGCGGTCAAGCCGGGCCTTGGGGTAGGCCCGCCGGAAATTGTTGGATCGCAGCGTGTGCTCGAAGAACGGATCGCGATTGATCGGCCCATAGCCGCTGGAGCAGGGTATGCCCTCGGCCCTCAGGGCCGCCATGAACTTGTTTCTCGGCACGTTGCCGAACTGCTCTGCCTTGAAGCGGAAGGGGTACAGGTGATAGGCGGCGCGGGTGGCGCCGTCATACAGCCGGGCCGGGAGGATGCCGGGAATCTCCTTGAGGCGCGACGTCAGGTAGTCGGCGTTTTCGCCGCGGCGTCGGGTCTGCTCCTCGAGTCGCGTCATCTGGGCCAGGAGGATGGCGGCCTGGAACTCGGTCATCCGGCACTTGGTCCCCAGGGTCGCGTAACCGCTGAGCGTCAGCATCGTCTGGCCATAGGGCCGCCCGAAATTGTGATACGAATGGCACCGGTCCATGAGGCCGTCATCATTGCCCACCACCGCGCCCCCTTCGCCGCAGGTCAGGTGCTTGGAGTTCTGAAAACTGAAACAGCCCAGGTCCCCCAAGGTGCCGCACTTCTTGCCCCGCCACTCCGCCAGCCAGGCCTGGCACGCGTCTTCCAGGACCAGGAGGTTGTGCTTCTTCGCGATGGCGTTGATCTTATCCATGTTGGCCGGCAGACCGAGGATGTGAACGGGCAGGATGGCCTTGGTATGCTCGCTGATCTTGGCCTCCATCCGGTCGGGGTTCACCTGGAAGGTCTCCGGGTCGGTGTCGACCATGATGGGCAGGGCCCCGGTCAGGAAGATGACGTCGATCGAGGCGATGAAGGTGTAGGGCCCGACCAGCACCTCGTCGCCGATGCCCACGCCCAGCACGTTCAACGCGGTCAGCAGGGCGGTTGTGCCGTGCGTGGTGGCCAGACACCGCCGCGATCCCATCATCTCGGCGTACTTCTTCTCGAACTCGGCCACGACGCCGGCCCTGGACCATACGCCGCTGCGCAGGACGGACACAACCGGGGGCTCGTCATGCTCCTTGTCCCAGATGGGCCATCCCGGAAAGGGCTTTGTGCGGATGGGGGCGCCCCCAAGAAGCGCCAGTTTGCCTGCGCCAGATCCCGGCTCGGCGCCAGCCGTCACCACCGAGGGGGCCAGGGCGGCCAAGGAGCCGGCGGAGGCCGCGCCCAGAAACTGTCGTCTGTTCAAACGGTTTGCGTTCATGTGTTGTCCCCTTCATTCGCCGAACACCGCGTCACGTGCCGGGTTCGCCGTGGCGATCCGGGCTGGCGTCTCGGTGCCGCTGATTCAAAGAGCCCCATGCCCCGGGCTAATCGGCCTTGGCGCTTCGCACCTGGCCGACAAGCGCGTGGACCTTCTCGATAACAAGCTCCTCCACCGAGGGTGCAAAGGGGCCGGGCAGCGGGGTGTAGAGCATCGCGCCGCCCCCTTCATAGCCGCCCTCTTGCAAGACACGCCGCGAGGGCACGTAGCCGAACACGTCGTTGGAATAGCCCGCCACCCAGATGGGCCGGCCGCCCAGCTCGGCCTTGAGGCGCAGGGCGTAATCCACGACCACTTCGCCCGCCAACGCGATCATCGTCAGATCATCCCCGAACTCGACGACCTGTACGAGATATGGGTAGGTAGTCTTGATCGTTCCCGTCCGCTCCAACTCCTCCAGCAGGGTCTGTGCGTGGCGGCGCTCGTACCGGTTGCTGGATTGGGCCTTGGCCTGGAGCTGGTCGCGCGTGGGAGGCGGTGCAAACTCCAGCATCGCCGTATCGAGCGCGGCCCGGAGGGGTCCCCCTACCGGCCGCTGGCGGGTCTCCAGAGCGGCCTCCACGGCGTTGGCCAGGGCCCGTCCGTGCTCCATGCAGTATTGAAGGCCGCGTTCACTGCGTCGGGGATAGGGATTCTGATCGCCGCCACAGCCGGCCACGAACAGGGCCGTTGCCCCCGGATGGGCCTGCTCGATGTATTCCTGGGCGAACCCGGCGTAATCGCCGCAGAACTTGTAGAAATCCAGCGTCGTGCAGTGACAGGCGTAGCCGAAGACCACGGCCCGCAGGCCGCCGTCGGCCCCATCGACGCGAAGCACGGGGACATCATGATCCACGGGGCCGTCGGGGTTGGGCAGGATCTGATAGCCCCGCTCCGTTTCCAGTCGCCGGTTCATCGCGAAGCCGGCGCGGGCGTGGGAATAGGTCAGCCGTGCCGGGGCCAGATCATCGAGGGCTCGGCCGACGAGCTCAAGCAGCTTGTCGTGCAGCGTCGCGAGATAGTGCCTGCTTCGCTGCACCTGTTCGGGTGACAGGCCATACAGCGTGTCCCCATAGACGGAGTAGTCGGCCTGGTGCGTGACGGGCCCGCAATGGGTATGCGAGGCGTTGATGAGCAGACGCTCGGGCGGCAAGTGGTAACGTGTGCCCACCTGTTCGGCCAGCCAGTCCCGCGTGGCCCGCGAGACGCCGAGCAACTCGACCGTGACGATCACCAGCCGGCCGCCCCCGGCGTCCTCGAGGGCCAGGGCCTTGGCGTGCAGGTCGTGCACCTTGCCCTCGGAGGGTCTGTTTCGCGCCGCGTACCCGGCCATCCATAGGGGCTCTTCGGGCGTGATGACCGTCGAGGCCAGCCCGGCCTTCCAGGGCATGGTATTGTCGCCGGTCGAGGCGCCATAAGAAGCCAGCGGGACGGAGCAGATCAAAGCCGCGGTGAGGATGGAGCCGAACCTGCGGCGGCCGTGCAACGTGGAGGGGGAAACAAGCGGAGAGGATTGTCGATTCATGGCGCCTATCCTCGCATTCCGGTCCCTTCTTTGAAGAGCGCTACCGAGCAATTCGGGCGGCCCCCTCTGCACGTGGCGACCTCAAAACATCGTACCCGGATTTGCGCCTCGATTCCAGCCATTTCCGCAGCCCTTGATCGGGCGGCCACCGGGCAAATACAGTCCCGCCCGTTGAGCGGGCCAAAGGCAGGCCCCATTGTGTCGGCGGCGACCCGGCCGTTGACCATCAAAAGATCGCGGCGTAGACTCTGGATCGGCCCCGGGCCCATCCACGATCAACGGTCGTCGGACGGACTCCGACGGCGGCTGAGCGACACGCGGCACGTGCGGAGGGAGCATTGGAAGACAGACCGGCACTGTTGGGCGGCGACAAGGCCGTGACGTTGCCGCAGGAGGATATGTTCACTTGGCCCATCGTGACCAGGCGGCATGAAGAGGCCGTCTTGCGCGTGCTTCGCGCCGGGGCGATGTCGGGCCTGGAGGTCACCCGGCAATTCGAGCGCCGATACGCCGAGATGCTGGGCCGGCGGCACGCCCTGGCGTATCACAACGGCACCGCGGCCATCCTGGGGGCCCTGTACGGCCTGGGCGTAGGCGTCGGCGATGAGGTGATCGTGCCGAGTCTGACGTACTGGGCCTCCGCGGCGCCGGTCTACAATCTGGGCGCGACCGTGGTGTTCGCCGATGTGGACCCGGACACGATCTGCATCGATCCCCAGGACCTGGAGCGCCGGATCACCCCGCGGACAAAGGCCGTGGTCGTCGTGCATTACGCCGGCATGCCCGCCGACATGGATGCGCTCATGGACATCACGGCCAAGCATGGCCTGAAGACCCTGGAGGATTGTTCGCACGCCCACGGGGCCTTGTACAAGGGCAGGCAGGTCGGCACGTTCGGCGACGCGGCGGCCTTCTCGTTGATGACGGGCAAATCCCTGCCCGTGGGCGAAGGGGGCATCCTGTTCACGGATGATCGCGAGGTGTATGAGCGGGCGATTCTGTTCGGTCATTACGCCCGTCACGATGAGATCACGCTCGAATCGCTCACGCCGTTCGCGGGCCTGCCCTGCGGCGGCTACAAGCATCGGATGCACCAGTTGAGCTCGGCCTTCGGGCTGGTGCAGTTGGAGCTGTATCCGCAGCAGATGGCCGAGATCGATCGCGCCATGAACCACTTCTGCGACCTGCTCGAGGAGACGCCGGGCATCCGGCCCATGCGGCCCGACAAGGCATCGGGAAGCACGAAAGGCGGCTGGTACTACCCGCATTTCAAGTACATCGGCCGGGAACTGGGGGGGCTTTCGCTGCAACGCTTCGCCCGGGCCGTGCGGGCGGAGGGCTCGGTCTGCAACCCCGGCTGCAACAAGCCGCTCCATCGACACCCGTTGTTTACGACGATGGACGTGTACGGACACGGCCGACCCACCCGCGTGGCCGGCCTGGACGAGACGGCGAGGATCGAGGCGTATGTGCAGGCCTTGCCCGTCTCGGAGGGCATCAATGCGTTTGTCTTTGAGGTGCCGTGGTTCAAACACGATCGCCCACGGCTCATCGCCGAACACGCCGAGGCCTATAAGAAGGTGATCCGCCACCACGCCCTGCTCCTGGACGAGGACGCTGAGGCCGAGACCGACGTCGGAGGATACAGCAGCTTTTTCCGGACCCCCGACCCTTCGTAGTGGCCATTCCTGTGGCGACCCGTCAAAACCGGCCGGCACATCTGGCACGACCGCCGCCAAGCCGTTAGAATGGGCGGGCGGTGCAGATAATCCGCAGAGCTTGGGGGCGTCGCCGCGGTGTCGGAGGTGTCGGCTTGATAAATCACGAGGCCTGTCAGGATGGAGCGAACAGCCGGGGGCTGCGTCGGCGGACGGTGGCGGCGGTGGGGATCGCGTGCATCTGCGGCTGGTTCGTGATGGAGCTGGAGATCCTCGGCGTGCGCGTGCTGGCGCCGTACTTCGGCAGCGCGGTCTACGTGGTCACCGGCAGCGTCATCGGCGTGTTCCTGCTGAGCCTGTCGGTCGGCTACATGCTCGGCGGCTGGCTGTGCGGCAGGGTCATGGGCCTGCCGGTGCTGGGGGTCGTCCTGATTGCGGCCGGGGCGTGGGTCTGTGTACTTCCGGTACTGATCGAGCCGGTCTGCGAGATGCCGTTTGACCTGGGGCTGGATGAGAAGTGGGGCTCGCTGCTGGCGGCCCTGATTCTATTTGGGGTGCCGAGCGTGCTGCTGGGCACGGTCTCGCCGATCATTGTGCACCGGCTGGTGATCCGTCGCGGCCGACCCGGTTACTACGCCGGGCTGGTCCTGTCGATGTCCACCGCGGCCAGTTTCGCCGGTTGCGTCGTGACGGCGTTTTACCTGGTGCTGTATTCGCTGCGACTGACCCTGCACACCTCCGGGGTGATCCTGGGCGTGCTGGGTGTGGCGGTCTGCGTGTATGAGGTGTTCGCCGCCGTGCGCAGCGCCTCTCTTGTGACCAAGGAGCCTGCCGATGAACCCACCACTGCGTAAGACAACCGCCCTCTGGGTGGCCTGCGTCGCTGTGCTGGCGGTGCCGTGCGTATACGCGATGCTCGCCGGGCCGGGACAACTGATTCACCGGGAGGCCTCGCTGTACAGCAGCATCTTTGTGTATCGCAACGGCTCGGTCGTCACGCTGCAGTTCGGCCGCCGACCGGCCGCCCCGATCCAGAGCCAGGTCGACCTGGATCAGCCCGCGCGACACATGTTGGAGTACACCAAGCTGACCTTCTGCGGGTTGCTCTACCAGCCCGAGCCGCGGCGGGCTCTGGTGCTGGGGCTGGGCGGCGGCGTGATCCCGCGGCAGCTTCGGCGCTACTTCCCTGATCTGGAGATCGACGTCGTGGAGATCGACCCGGCGATTCCGCCGATCGCCTCCCGTTTCATGGGTTTCGCGACCGACGACAAACTCCGTGTTCACGTGCAGGATGGCCGCATGTTCATCAAGAAGCAGCTCCGGGAACCGGACTCACCCAAATACGACCTGATCATCCTCGATGCGTTCAACAGCGAGTACATTCCCTTCCACCTGATGACCCGGGAGTTCCTGGAGGAGGTCCAGGGCGTGCTGGCCGACGATGGCGTGGTCGTGGCCAACGTCTTCTACTCGAACCGCCTGTTCGACGCCGAGCTGAGGACCTTCTTGGCGGTGTTCGACGCGTGCCAGGTCTACACCGGCATCGAGAGCACCAACGCGATGCTCGCGGCGCCGGCGCGGGCCGAGGCGGTGTTGACCCCGGAGCAGGCCCGCACGCGGGCGCTGGAGATTGAGCGGCAGCGCGACTTGGCGTTCAGCCTGTCGCAGGTGGCCACCCGGCTGCGGCCCGATGTGCGGCCCGACCCGCGCGTTCGTATTCTTACGGACGATCGCGCCCCCGTGAACTGGCTGCGCAACCAGCCCCGCGCCACGGGCCGGTAACGCGACTGAGGACGAGCGGGCGGATGGCTTGCGGAAGGGCTGTGCGAACGGATCCCTCCGCTCCGGGCCTTCGGCCCTCCGGTCGGGATGACGGTAAGGAGGGGGCCTACAAATCCGTCGGGTGGGCTGTGCCGCGCGGGGCATGGGGTTTGCCACAGAGGGCACAGAGGGCACAGAGGCAATCCGGGGTGCCCCAAGTCGGCTCTGTGGTCTCTGTGATTCTCTGTGGCTTGTCCTGCCCTTGCGTGCTGTTCATCCGGTCCGTGGTCGTGTGTCGGGTGGCCCCATCACCGTCATTCCGAGCGAAGCGGTGCGGAGCGTAGCACAGCACCGCGCAGCCGAGGAATCCGTTCTTTAAGCGTCGCGCAGCGACACCGCTGATGCTGTTGCGGCATGGCATTGGGCGGCCGGTGGGTTGCGGTATGGCGTCGAGCGCCTCGAGATCAACGTTCGCCCCCCATTGAAGAGAATGCTGCGGCTTCGCGTCCGGTGCCTTGTGGAAGGGCTGTTTAAACGGGTCCCTCCGCTCCGGGCCTTCGGCCCTCCGGTCGGGATGACGATGGTGGGGGTCTATAAGGTTGTTGGGTGGCATGGCCACACTTGTGTGGCCATGGGCTGACGAACGGACCCCCTGCATCGCCAGAACATGCCCACGCGAGCGCGGGCATGCCACCCGGCGCTGGTGGGTCGGGGCGAGCGTGGGCATGGCACCCGGCACTGTTGGTCGGGGCGAGCGTGGGCATACCACCCGCCCCATCCCGAGGACCTGAACCACGATAGACGGGTAGACCTGGCTGATTTCGCGATCCCGGCCCGGGACTGGTTTTGGAGGGGCGATTGGCTCAAATGATGGGGTCTTCCGCCTTTTTTTGAAAGAAAGTGCGGGCGTTTGCGACTACTGTTTCGACGATGGCGGATGCAGGAGCTCGACGCAGACGTTCTGTACGGGGTCACGGCCTGCCCATGCTGTTCGGCAGGAGGGGGGGCGTTTGTCTGCCCACGAGGCGTCGAGTCCCACGTGCGAAGGAATGACACGCCGGCAGGCGATCAAGAACGGATATCCAGGGGAAAGGCGAAGTCGTGAACCTAGAACGCATCTTCAGACCCGAGACCCTCGTGCTGATTCTGGCTTTCAGCATACCCATCATCGCTATCGTGGGGCACTACTGGCACGAGGTGCTCAAGATCCGATCGAACAACGAGCTGAAAAAGTCCCTGCTCGACCGGGGGATGTCCGTCGAGGAGATCGAACGCCTCCTCAACGCCGGAGGCAAGCCGCCCGACAAGAAATAGGGCTCGGATGACACTTCACGGTCCGCCCACGGCCGCCCGGCGTTCACGCGTCGGGGTTGTCGCGGATCAGGCCCTCGGTCGTGCGGCACAGCGACGACAGGATGATCAGCAGCCCCACGTCCAGGGCGACGCCCCCGACCAGACTGAGCAGTGACCCCAGGAAATACAGCGCGTTGACGGCCCCGTGAGTGGCGGCCTGGAGCCGCGGGCCCAGGTAGATCAGCCAGGTGATCACGTGCAGCACCAGGTGTACGATCACGCCCGCCCGGGCGAGGTTCGCGGCGTCTCGGATTCGCATGGCAACCTCCTTCTTGAGGGATTCCAGACCCCAGACAGCATAGACGCCGCCGTCGGCCGGGTCAACTAGCTTTTGTCGCCCCGGTTCAGCACGCTCATAAAGGCCTCCTGCGGAATCTGCACCCGCCCGATGGCCTTCATGCGCTTCTTGCCCTCGCGCTGCCGCTTGAGCACCTTCATCTTGCGGGTCACGTCCCCGCCATAGAGCTTGGCCGTCACGTCCTTGCGGAAGGCCTTGATCGTCTCGCGGGCGATGATCTTGCCGCCGATGGCCGCCTGCAGCGGCACCTCGAACTGATGCCGCGGGATCGCATCGCGCAGCCGCGTCAGCATCTGGCGGCCGCGGACCTCGGCCACGGACCGATGCACGATCATCGACAGCGCATCGACCGGCTCCTTGTTGACCAGGATGTCGATCTTCACCAGGTCGCTGGCTTCGAACGCCATGAAGTCGTAGTCCATTGTTGCGTAGCCGTGGCTGATCCCCTTGAGCTGGTCGTAGAAGTCGTACACGATCTCCGCAAGGGGCGCCTTGTATTCCAGCAACACGCGGGTCGGGCCCAGCGTGTCGGTGCGGAGCAGGCGGCAGCGGCGCTGCTCGGCCAGCTTCATGATCCCGCCGATCGTCTCCGTGGTTGTCAGCACCTCCAGCCGGACGATGGGCTCGCGGATCTCCGCCAGGCGGCTGCGGTCGGGCAGGGCGCTGGGCGAATCGATCCGCGTGATCTGCCCATCGCTGGTGAGCACCTCGTAGCTGACCGTCGGGGCGGTCTGCACCACCTCCACGTCGCTCTCGCGCTCCAGCCGCTCCTGGATGATCTCCATGTGCAGCAAGCCCAGGAACCCGCAACGAAACCCAAAGCCCAGGGCCGCGCTGTTGTGGGGGCTGAAGCTGAAGCTGGCGTCGTTGAGCGCCAGCTTCTCAAAGGCCGCCCGCAGGCGCGGGTAGTCGGTGTTCTGCCCGGGGTAGAAGTCGGAAAAGACCATCTGCACCGGGCGTTTGTAGCCGGGCAGCGGCCTGGCCGCCGGCCGCGCATCGTCGGTGATTGTCTCGCCCACGGTCACATCCGCCAGCCGGCGGATGTTCGCGAAGACATAGCCCACCTCGCCACAGCCGAGCCGCTCGATGGGCGTGGGCATGGGCATGAACCGACCCAGCTCGGTAATGGTGTACGTGCGGCCTGAGCTCATCAGCCGGATCTTGCGACCGACGACCAGCTCCCCGGCAAACAGCCGCACCATGCACACCACGCCGCGATAAGGGTCGGCCCAACTGTCGAAGATCAGCGCGGCGGTCGGCTCCTCCGACCGGTCGGCCGGGGGCGGCAGTCGGTCCACCACGGCGTCGAGCAGGGCCTCGACGCCCTGACCGGTCTTGGCGCTCAGGAAGATACACGCCTCGCGCTCCAGGCCGAAGACGTGCTCGATCTCCTCGGCCACACGGTCCGGTGCGGCGGCGGGCAGGTCGATCTTGTTGACCACGGGAATGATCTCGTTGTGCGTGTCCACCGCCAGGTAGGCGTTGGCGACCGTCTGGGCCTCGATGCCCTGGGCGGCGTCCACCACCAGCAGCGCCCCCTCACAGGCTGCCAGGGAGCGCGACACCTCGTAGTGGAAATCCACGTGACCGGGTGTGTCGATCAGGTTGAGCATGTACTCGCGGCCGTGGCGATGGTAGCTCATCGTGACGGCGGAGGACTTAATCGTAATACCCCGCTCGCGCTCGAGGTCCATGTCGTCAAGCATCTGATCCTTTTTGTCGCGATCACTGATCGCCCCGGTCCGCTCGAGCAGCCGGTCGGCCAGCGTGCTCTTGCCGTGGTCGATATGCGCCACAATCGAGAAATTGCGTATGTGTTCGGTACCCATAGGGCCGGTCATCCTGTTCCTGTGCGGCAAAGCGAATCACTATACCTAACGCCACTCAATAATACAATCATCCTGCGGCTTTGTGGGCGACCCCCGCGGTGCTCGGGCGTCCGGCCCTTGCGGATGGATCGGGCAACCCCTACAATCATCCCAGGGCCCCAACGTGGGGGACCGGCACGGGTGTTATTCTACGGGATCGATCATGGGTCAGGGGCCGGTGGCGGACGTGTCGGCGGGGATTCGGCGCTTGTGCGAAAACCTGTCGGCGGTGATCTACGGCAAGGAATCGACGGTCGAGATGCTCGTCACGGCCCTGCTGGCCGGGGGCAGCGTTCTGATCGAGGACGTGCCCGGCGTCGGCAAGACCACGCTGGCCAAGGCCCTGGCGCGGAGCATCGACGCGACGTTCCGCCGGGTGCAGTTCACGCCCGATCTGCTGCCGGCGGACGTGCTGGGCACCAGCGTCTACAACCCCGTCACCGGGCAGTTCACGTTTCACCAGGGGCCGATCTTCTGCAACATCCTGCTGGCCGATGAGATCAATCGCGCCTCGCCGCGGACGCAGAGCGCGCTGTTGGAGGCGATGAACGAGCAGCAGGCCACCATCGAGGGCACACGCTATCCCCTGCGCCGGCCCTTCATGGTCCTGGCCACGCAGAATCCGATCGAGTTCCACGGTACGTACCCGCTGCCGGAGGCGCAATTGGACCGGTTCCTGGTGCAGTTGGACCTGGGCTACCCGGAGGCGGACGTGGAGGAGCGGATTCTGCGGTCGCACGCCCATCACGATCCGCTCGAGGCGATCGAGCCCGTGCTGGACACGGCCGGGGTGCAGCACCTGCAGCAGGCGGCCGCCGCGGTGCACATCGACGCCTCGCTGCACCGGTACATGATCGAGGTGGTCGGCCGCACCCGCCAGGACGCCCGCCTCGAGCTGGGCGTCAGTCCCCGCGGCACGCTGATGTGGTCCCGCGCGGCCCAGGCCTCGGCCCTGGTCCAGGAGCGGACCTACGTGCTGCCGGATGATATTCAGCGGGTCGCGCCGGCGGTCCTGGCGCACCGCATCCTGCTGACCAGCAAGAGCCGCTACGAAGGGCTCTCCAAGCGCGACGTGATCGCCGAGGTACTCGCGGAGGTCCGGGTGCCGGTATGAGGCCTCGGCGCGGCAAGACGGCTCATCGGACCCGGTCGTCCGGTTCACGCCTCTCTCCGACCGAGGCGGGTCGTGTGCTGTTGATCACCCTGGCGGCGGCGACGGCGCTGTCGCTGCTGTTTCCCGTGTTCGGCATCGTGGCGTGCCTGGTCGCGGTGCATGGCGTGGCCCTGGCGGTGGGCTGGGCGTCGGCCCCGCGAGTGGAACTCACCGGCCATTGGGTGCGTCGGGCGGTGGTCGGCCGCGAGGTGGTGCTGCACTACCGCGTGCGCAACGTCGGACGCCTCCCGGTCTACGATGCGGATCTCGCGTTTGAGGCGTGCCCGCAGGCCGTGGGACCGGTCGTCTCATCAGGCCCGGTCCGCCGGATCGCGCCGGGCCAAGCGGCCGAGTTTACGCTGACCTTCACCCCGCAGCGCCGGGGATCGTACACCCTCAGCGGCCCGGTGTGCGCCTCGACGTTTCCCTTCAATCTTTACCGGCAGCACCGCGGCGACGGCGAAAGGCACAGCCTGCTGGTGGTGCCCGACCTGGTGGACCTCGGTCGGCCGGCCATCCCCATCCGTCGCCGCTACCACCGGGGCGGGCAACTGCTGGCCGGCCGCATCGGCGAATCGCCCGAATACGTCGGCAACCGCCCGTTCCGTCCGGGCGATCCGCCACGGCGGATCGATTCGCGGGCGTGGGCCCGGCTCTCGGCGCCCGTGGTCAAGGAGTACCAGGAGGAGTACTTCGGCCATGCCGCGCTGGTGCTGGATACGTTCGCATCGACCAGGACGCCGGCCCAGACCGCCGCGTGGGAAACGGCCGTCAGCGTGACCGCCTCCATTGCTTACGAGCTGGATCGCGGCGATATGCTCATCAACGTACTGGCCGCCGGCAATGACCTGTACGACCTGCTGCTGGGACGGCACATCACGCAGTTCGACAAGATCCTGGAGGTCCTGGCCTGCGTGGAGCCGTGCCGGGATGCGCCCTTCGAAGGGCTGCTTCCCCGCTTGGCCGACCAACTGCCCAGCACCAGCACGGTGTTCCTGGTTCTGCTGGCCTGGGACGAGCCGCGGCGGGCCCTGGCGCGACGGATCGCCGAGGCGGGCTGTCGTTGCGCGGTGTTCCTGGTGGGTGGGCCGTGGTCGGATGAACCCGGCCGCGCGTCGGGGGTCGACGCATTCCGGCTCGTGCGTCCGCGACCGACGCCGGCCCGGGGAGGTGTGGCATGAAGGCGCATCGACTCTACGCGATGATGCTGGTGGTGACCGCCTGCGTAATGAGCGCCGTCGCGCTGCAAAGCCCCGTCTACGCGCTGGTGATGGGCGTCGCGGGCGTGCTGGGGACGCGACGCCGCTGGACTTGGTCCGTCCGTCGGATGCACGTGCTGATCGTGGTTCTCTTGCTGGCCTTGATTTCGGCCATTCAGTTCCGCGTGGAACTGTTTAGCCACCGATTCGCCGACCTCAACGCGGTCGCCCTGGCCAGTTGGCAGACCCTCATTCGGCTTCTGCTGACGACCATGGTGCTGACGTTGTACGTCGGTCGCTCCCGGCGGTGCCCGGCGGCGTTGGTGCTGTTCGTCCCGGCCCTGGCCGCCTGCGTCGGACAGGTCGCGCTGGTCTACGATCTGGACGCGGTGCACCGCGTCTTGGAGGCGGTTTCGGTCGCGCTGGCGGTACTCTACGCCTGGACGTTGCGAATCCCCTCCGCAGAACCGAACGCCGCACGTCCGGGTCAGGGCACGGTCCTGGCCGCGATCCTGTTGCTTATCACGCTCAACGCAGGCTGGGCCCTGGGATCGGTGCTGTACGACCAGCAGGACCGCCTGAATGTCTTGGCCAGTCTGCTGGGGCGCGCACGCACCGTCGAGAGCTTCAGCGAAGGCACACTTGGTGGCCGCGGCTTTCTGGACAGCGGGCGGATTCATGCCCTGCAAGACATGCTGCTCGAACCGAGCACGGAGGCGCTGTTTCACGTGGAATGCGAGGACACGCCCCGCTACCTCCGCACGGGGGTGTTCGAGCGGTACACGCCCTGGCGGTGGCACAGCGTGGTCCGCTCGCAGCGGCGACGGCCCCTATCGCCCGATGCCCAAGCCCCCGACCTGCCCGGACCCGGCGCGTGGTTTCGGGTGGAGCCGGCGCCGGGCGATCGCTGGCGGGTCTATCGCGTTCTCCCGCAGGGCGTTGCGGCGTCCAAGCTCTTCACCGCGCTGGGGACGGATTGGATTCGTGCCTCCACCCGACGGCTGATCGTATCGTTCAGTGGCATGTGCGACACGGAAGGGTCCCCCGACCAGATCGAGCCGTATAGCTTCGCCGTGCCGCTTGAACGGCCGCCACAGTCGCTGCCAGACGCGTATCGACAGGCGTGCCTGCAAGTACCCGACACGCTCGATCCGCGGATCGGAGCCCTGGCTGCGGAGATCTTCGCCGAGACCCCGACGCCCCGCGACAAGATCGCCGCCGTCCAGCGGTATTTTTTGGAGAACTACACGTACTCGCTGAGCACGGACGTGTCCGAGCGGCGTGACTTCTTGGGGCAGTTCCTGTTCGAGACGGACCGCGGCTTCTGCGAGTACTTCGCGACGGCCGGGGCGATTCTGTTGCGCCTTGAGGGCGTTCCGACCCGCTACGTGACGGGCGTCTACGTGACCGAGCGGGAGCGCCCGGACGGGGTGTGGGTGGCACGGGCGATGGATGCCCACGCGTGGGTCGAGGCGTGGAACGAGACCGCCGAGCGATGGGAGATCGTCGATCCCACGGTGCCCGCCGAGCAGACCGGGGCAGCGGCCGATACTGACGACCCGATGGGCCGCCGCTCGGCGCTTCAGTGGGGCCGACTGTGGGCGATGCTGTACCGATTCGGGCTGGCCGGACCGGTCCTGTGGCTGTTGGAGCCGCTGGGCCTGCCGTGGCTGACACCGCTGCTGCTGGCCTTGGGGGCGGCGGCGGTCGCGGTCTTTCTCATCCGGCGACGACGGCGCATAGCAGAGCGTGAAGGGAGCGCGGAGGCCGGTGATGCGCTGCGGCGGCGGCTCCATGCCCTGCGGCGGCGGGCGGATCGGCGGTTGGCCCGGCGGGGTCTGCATCGAGCCCGCTGGCAGACGCTGCATGCGTTCGCCACGCACGTGGAACATACGTTGGCGGGCCCTTCGGCCGAGCCGATCGCCCGGTGGTACCGGCAATATGCACTCCTGCGCTATGCCCCTGTCTCCACCACCGACGCCGCGGCGGTGCTCCAGCAACTCGACGAGGCCCTGTCGCAGTGGCCTCGGTGAATGCAGGGGGGCGACAACCGCAGAGCTTCCCCCCGACCCAGGGCGGGAGGGACTGCTCCTATCTCCTCCAGGCCCATGGTGGGAATAGGAAACAGCGCGGGCACAGCCGCCCCGCCAAGCGATGATCGCATTGTCAAAATAGGCAAAACGAGAAATGCCCCAACACGTGAAAGTGGTGAAGATCGGCATTTCGTTAGGCTTAAACTCCCCGGAGGGGGGCTATGAGTATTTTCATGCAATCATGCAAAGGTTGCAAAGGTCCTGGTTTTTGGCCCAAAAATGGACCTTTGCACCTGGCGCCTCCGAGGAACACTGCAAAGGTGTGTTTTCAGCCCAAAAAGCGGGACGTTTGCATGTTGGCATGTTTGCATCCTCCCCCCATACCCCCCCCTTGGCCCCGCCTCGTACAACCCTGCGGGAGTTCAGCACACCGCGTGGGCACGGCCCACCCTTGTATCTTGGGGGTTGCATCGCGTGACCCTCGACATGCGATGCGACCGAACTCTCGATCACGGGTGTGGGTGGCCGCCTCCCGGCCGGGGGCCCCCAGTGCTGGACGGCCTGGCCGTCAGAGCGACCAGGTTTCCCGGCAGACGATCTTATCGAGGGGCTCGCGCTTGGGGGCGGGTTTCGTGTCGGCGGGGTATCCCAGGGTCATCAGCTCGACGACCTGCACCTCGTCGGGAATACCCAGCACGGCACGGACCTGATCGGGATAGAACGAGCCGATCCAACAGGTCCCCAGCCCCTCGGCCGCGGCCTGAAGGGCGATATGTTCCAGGGCGATGGCCACGTCGATCGGCCCGACGGCCTGTCCGCACCGCATCACGTGGTCGCTAACGCTGCACGCGGCGATCACGACGGGGGCGGCGGCGACGAACTTCTGGCTGTTGGCCGCCGTGGACAACCGGGCCCGCTTATCAGCATCCGTGACCACGACAAACCGCCAATCTTGCAGATTGCGGGCCGACGGGGCCAGCCTCGCGGCCTCCAAAACCCGGTCGAGAACAGCTTGTTCCACGGCCTTGTCCTGGTAGGTCCGACACGAGTAGCGGCTGCGAATGGCTTGCAGTACATCCATGATCGGCCTCCATGTATTCACACGTGTGGTCCCATGAGACACTACCGGCCGGCAGTATAACGAGGCCCTCGGTCGCGGGCAACACGCGGTCCGGCGTTGTTGGGCCGCCGGCGGGGCAGAGGGCCGCCCATCCAGTCAACGCCCCTGGCAGTGCTGCTATCGGCCATTTTTTGGCAAAAAATCTTGCAGCGAGCGGGCCCGACGGCTATAAGATGGCGTTTTCGCCTCGGCGCACGGGGACGTTTCGCGGGGCCGGTTGCGTCGCGCAAGGCCGGCTCAAGCCTCCGCCGGGGCCAGGTCCGCCCGTTTCTCGGGCGCGCGACCCTGTTTTTTGGCAGTCCGATACGTGCTTGCCGACCGGCTTGGCGTCTGCTTGCGCCGAGGTGACCGGTCGGACAGAGCGATTACCCGGTGGTGTAATCGGTAGCACAGGAGGTTTTGGTCCTCCTAGTCCAGGTTCGAGTCCTGGCCGGGTAGTGGTGTTTGTACGGCCACACGAAGCGAGCCTGGCAAGAAAGGCCGACGGCGTAAGGAAACGATGCCTGGCGGTGTCGTTCCTGCGCAGGCAGGAACCCAGGGCGTAAGCTAGGGGCGCAGGTTCGAGGCGAAAGCGGAATGAGAGGCGCAGAGGCCCTTTTGAGGATAGCCCGCTGGCGCCGTGGTTATACGGATAGAGACCTCTTTTCGGAACAGTTGTCATGGCAGAGCGGATAGCCATCATCTTGGCCGCCGGCATGAGCACGCGGATGAACACGAAGCTGGCGAAGGTGCTGCACGAGGTCTGCGGCCGGCCCATGCTGGCGTACGTGCTGGACGCCTGCCGGCAGGCCGGCGTGGATCGCGTCCTGGTCGTGGTCGGCTACGGCAAGGAGCAGATCATCGAGCGGTACCAACACGATGAGGACATCACGTTCGTCGAACAGGTCGAGCAGCGGGGCACCGGGCACGCGGTGATGTGCTGCGCCGAGCACTTGGGCTCGTTCGACGGCCAGGTGCTGATCCTCTACGGCGATGCGCCGCTGATCCGCGGGGAGACGCTCACGACGCTGCTGGACAAGCACGTGCAGGAAAAGGCCGCCGCGACGCTGGCCACGAGCGTGCTGGCCGACCCCCACGGTTACGGACGGATCGTGCGTGACGCCTACGGGAATATCCAGGGCATCGTGGAGGAGAATGACTGCACGGACACGCAGCGCGGCATCAAGGAGGTCAACCCGGGGTACTACTGCTTCGAGTCCGGCCCCCTGCTGACGGCGCTGGACAAGATCACGCCGAACAACGTGAAGAACGAGTACTACCTGACCGACGCCCTGCACCTGATTATCGCCCAGGGCCGCAAGGTCGTGGCTATTACCGCCGTGCCGCCGGAAGACTGCATGGGCGTCAACAATCGCATGCAACTGTCGCACGTCAGCAAGATCATGCAGGAGCGGATTCAGTCGCGCCTGATGGAGAGCGGCGTGACGATCGTGGATCCGCCGAACACGTGGATCGACGTGCGGGCCGAGATCGGCCAGGACACGGTGATTGAGCCGTTCACCTATATCCACGGACAGGTCAAGGTGGGGCAGAATTGTCGGATCGGCCCGTTCGCCTACCTGCGGGACCAGACGGTGCTGGAGGACGACGTGGTCCTCGGCGTGTTCACCGAGGTCAAGAGCTCGATCCTGCGGGAGGGGGTGCGGGCGCGGCATCACAGCTACCTGGGCGACGCCACGGTGGGGCGGCACGTGAACGTCGGCGCCGGCTCGATCACGGCGAACTTCGACGGCCAGCGGATCCTGAGGACGGACATCGGCGACGGCAGCTTCATCGGATCGGGGGCCGTGCTCATCGCGCCGCTGGAGATCCCCTCCGGCCGACGGGTCGAACCCGGCTCGGTGGTCAGCAAAGAGACGGCCAAACAGCTCGGCAAGGAGTCCGATGCATGAAAGACCACCCGATTATCGTGTTCAGCGGGACCAGCAACCCCAAGCTGACCGAGTCGATCTGCGCCTACCTGAACAAGCCGATGGGCAAGGTGTGGATCGAGCGTTTCCCGGACAGCGAGAAGATCATCCGTCTGGAGTCGGACGTCCGGGGCAAGGATTGTTTCGTCGTTCAGTCGACGTGCCGTCCGGTGGACGCGTCGGTGATGGAGCTGTTGATCTTTCTGGATTGTCTCAAGCGGGCCAGCGCGACGCGGATCACGGCCGTGGTGCCCTATTTCGGCTACGCCCGGCAGGACCGCAAGGATGCGGGGCGGGTGCCGATCACGGCCAAGCTGGTGGCGAATCTGATCACGAGCGCCGGGGCCGACCGGGTGCTGAGCGTGGACCTGCATGCCAAGCAGTTGCAGGGCTTTTTCGATATCCCGGTCGATCATCTGACGGCGGCGCCCGTCTTCATTGATTATTTCCGACGGCGGAACCTGCCGCGCTTGGCCGTGGTCGCGCCGGACGTGGGCAACATGAAGACCGCGGCGCTGTACGCCTCGGCCCTGGGCGGCGAGTTGGCGATCATTCACAAACGGCGGCTGACCGGCAACGAGGTCGAATCGATCGAGATGATCGGCACCGTGGAGGGACGAAACGTCGTGATGTGTGACGACATCATCTCCACGGCGGGCACGGTCTGCAATGCGGCGAGGCTGGTCAAGGAGCGCGGCGCCGAGCAGGTGTTCGTGGGAGCGACCCACGGCGTGTTCTCGGGGCAGGCCATCGACCGGCTGAGCGCGGCGCCGTTCGACGAGATTCTCGTGACGGACACGATTCCGCTCAGCGAGGCCGCCGCCGAGCTGCCCCACTTGAAGGTGTTGAGCGTAGCGAACCTGCTGGGCGAGGCCATCCGCCGCATCCACAACAATGAATCGGTAAGCAGTATGTTTACGTAATTGCGTCCGGCCGGCAGCGCGGACCGGCGGGTCCGCCGGGGCGGACGGAACAGGACAGTTCACGAGGATAACATGACGCAGACAATGTTCTTAGAGGTCAAACCCCGAGAGGAGGCCGGCTCCCGACGCGTGGCGCGGCTGCGGCGCGAGGGACAACTTCCGGCCGTGGTCTATGGACACGGGCAGGAATCGGTTAACGTGGCGCTGAGCCTGCATGATTTCAGCGAGGCCCTGCACCATGGACACCGCGTGTTTGAAACGACCCTGGACGGCCAGAAGGCCACGCTGCTGGTCAGGGACCTGCAATACGATCACCTGGGCAAGACGATCATTCACGCCGATCTGATACGGGTGAATCTCAGCGAGATGGTGCGGGTGGTGGTGCCCATCGAGCAGAAGGGCACCAGCAAAGGATCGCACTTCGGCGGCATGATCGACGAGATCCTGGACCACGTCGAAATCGAATGCCGCGTCAGCGAGATCCCGGACGTGTTGCCGGTCTCGGTCAAGGATTTGGACGTGGGCGAATCGATTCGCGCCGGGGACATCCCCCTGCCGCCGAACGCCCGGCTGGTCACCGCCCCTGAGACGGTTGTCCTGCATTGCCACCCGGTCTCCAAGGCCAAGACCACCGAGGAGCTGGAGGAGGAGATGCCGGCGGCTCCAGAGGTGATCGGCGAGGAGGCCGAGGGTCCCGAGGACACGGCGGATTAGCCGCGGGTCATGGGTGCTTGTTGGACAGACCGGCGGGAGGGACGCGACCGCCTCGATGAACACAGGGCCGGCGTGCGGCTCATTGTGGGGCTGGGCAACCCCGGCCGCGAGTACCAGGGAACGCGACACAACGTCGGGTTCGAGACGGTGGACCGCGTGGGCGACCGGCTGCATGTGGAGATTGACAAGAGGAAATTCGGCGGGCTGGTGGGCCAGGGGACCTGCGGATCGCAGCGGGTGCTGCTGCTCAAGCCGCTGCAATATATGAACTGCAGCGGGCAGGTCGTGGCGACGGCGGCGGGTTTTTACAGACTGTCCCCGGCGGACCTCTTGGTCGTGACCGATGACATGGCGCTCGAGCCGGGGCGGATCCGGCTGCGGGCCCAGGGCTCATCGGGCGGGCACAACGGCTTGGCGGATATTATCGAGAAGCTGGGTACGGACGGCTTCGCCCGGCTGCGGATTGGGATCGGCGCGGCGACGCAGGTGGCGCGGGACTATGTTTTGTCGCGGCCGCCGGCCGAGGAACGGGGCCGGCTGGACGAAGCGATCGACCGCGCGGTCGAGGCCGTCTTGTGCTGGCTCGACCAGGGTATCGAAACGGCCATGAATCGGTATAACGTGAAAGCGAAAGACGAAACGCAAACGGAAAACGAATCCTGACGCGAGTGGAGGCAAGAGCTTGGAAACGGCAATGAAAAGACTCTATGAGGCCATGTTCCTGATCGATTCGAGCCTGGCGGCGACGGAGTGGGACGCCGTGCGGGGCACGATCGAGCACATCCTGACCCGCCATGGGGGTGAGATCGTCTCGTTCAAGAAGTGGGACGAACGTCGCCTGGCCTACGAGATCGAGGGCAAGTCGCGGGGAACGTACATCCTCGTGTACTTCCGGGGCGCCGCCGACCAGATCGGCGCGATCGAGCGCGACGTCCAGTTGTCGGAGCGGATTCTGCGGGTTCTGATTCTGCGGACCGATCGTATGAAGGCGGCGGACCTGGACAAGGCCACGCCGCTGGAGGAGGCCCAGGCCCAGGAAGCGGCCCAGGCCGCCCAAGCCGCTCAGGCCCGCGCGGCCCGAGCCGAACGGGAACGGGCCGCCGCGGAGCATGACAGTGACGAGAGCGACGACGAAGACAACGAAGATGATCGTTCGGAGGGCTAGGCTCCAGCGAAGATAGCGCCATGTCCGCCGGCATGGCTTCACTCTACAAAGAAGGAAGGGATCATGGCCAGCTATAACAAGGTCATTCTGTTGGGCAACCTGACCCGCGAGCCGGAGCTGCGGTACACGCCGTCACAGACGCCCGTGGTGGACTTCGGTTTGGCGACGAACCGCCGCTGGAAAGGGGCCGATGGAACCGATCGCACGGAGACGTGCTTCGTGGATTGCACCATGTTCGGCAAGCGGGCGGAGGTGGTCAGCCGGTACTTCCACAAAGGCAATCCCATTTTCGTGGAAGGGCGCCTGACGTATGACAGTTGGACGGGCCAGGACGGCACCAAGCGAAGCCGGCTCAAGGTCACGGTGGAGAATTTCGAGTTTGTCGGACAGGGCGGCTCCGGAGGACGGGGCGCGCCCGGCGGCGAGGCGCCGCCGGCGGACCAGGATTACTCCCAGGCCCCGCCCCCGGACGACGACATCCCGTTTTAGACCCCGCCGCGGAGGGTTCGTTGCCCCCGGCGAGTTTCGGATTGTAAACCAGACCGTTGTATTGTAGGGTATTGGGAAACCACCATGAGAGGTACCAGACAGGCCAAGAAGCGACGAAAAAAGAGGTTTTCGGTGGGTCTGCGGGAGCAGAACCAGTGCCGATTCTGCCGGGAAGGCACGACGTACATCGACTACAAGGACGTCCCGGTCCTGCAGAAGCTATTGACCAATCGAGGCAAGATTTTCAGCCGCAAGCGCAGCGGCAATTGTGCCAAGTGCCAGCGGATGGTCAAGCGGGCGGTCAAACGGGCGCGGTTCATGGCCCTGCTGCCGTTCTCGGCGTAGTCCCGCCGACCTTCTGAGGCAGATCCAAGGTCTTTGCCGGGGCCTGCGGGCCCGCGGCCGTGTGGAGAGAACGTATGGAGCTGTTGTTGTGTGAAGACGTCGAACATCTGGGGTACTTGGGCGATATCGTCGAGGTCAAGACCGGCTACGCCCGGAACTACCTGATTCCACAGGGATTGGCGATCCCGCCCACCAAGGCCAACATTCGGTCGCTGGCCGATGAGAAGGCCCAGCGGGCCGAGCAGCGTCGGCTCGTTCGCCGGCAGTTAGAGGCGTTGGTCGAGAAGGTCAACGGCGCCGAGGCCGTGATCGCGGCCAAGGCCAACGAGCAGGGTCACCTGTTCGGATCGGTGTCCGAACGTGATATCGCTCAGAATCTGCGGGCTCAGGGGTACGAGATCGCCGACGGGATGGTCCGGTTGGACGGGCACATCAAGGAGGTCGGCACCCACGAGGTGACGCTCAAGATCGCGGCGGATCTGACAGCCACGGTGAACGTGGTCGTCGTAGCTGAGGACGGAGCCCTTGAATCGATCGAGCAGGACAGCGCCGAAGGATAACGGCTCGGTGGCGGTCGCGGCCGGGCCGGACGGCTCGGCGTCGCAGCGGCCCATGCCCGAAAGCCTCGAGGCCGAGGCCGCCGTGCTGGGTTCGATGATCCTGGATCGCGAGTGCATCGGGCAGGTCGTTCAGGTGCTCTCGGCCGAGTCGTTCTATCGGCCCGAGCACCGGATGATCTTCGAGGCGCTGGTGACGCTGTACGATCAGAACAGCGCGATCGACCTGGTGCTGCTGCGCGACGAGCTGCGGCGGCGCAAGCAACTCGACGCCGTGGGGGGCATCGACTATCTGGTGCGGGTGGCCGAGAGCGTGCCCTCGGCGGCCAGCGTCGAATACTACGGCCGCATCGTCCACGACAAGGCGCTCTTGCGGCAGCTCGTCCACGCCAGTAACGCCATCCTCAACGAGGCCTACGACGAGGGGGGCGACGTCGCGGAGAAGCTCGACGCCGCCGAGCGGCGGATCTTCGCCGTCACCGAGAAAAAGCTCACCGGCGCGGCCTCGCCGATCAAGGGCCTGTTGCACGAGGCGTTCGAGAGCATTGAGGCCCGCAAGCCCAACGTGCTGACCGGGCTGGACACCGGGTTTTACGAGCTGAACGACAAGCTGTGCGGCCTGCAGAAGGGCGAGATGACTATCGTCGCGGCCCGGCCCAGCATGGGCAAGACCAGCCTGGCCATGAACATGGCCGAGCGCATCGGCGTCGATGAGGGCATTCCCGTGGCCATCTTCTCGCTAGAGATGAGCAAACGCCAGCTCGTGGAGCGGATGCTGGCCAGTCGCAGCGGCATCGACGCCCAGCGGATTCGCCGCGGCATGTTGACCACCGATCAGTTCGAGCAACTCACCCGCACCGGCAGCGAGTTGTTCGACAAGCCGATCTACATCGACGATACCGCGGGCATGACGCCCCTGGAGATCCGCGCCAAGTGCCGTCGGCTCAAGAGCCAGTACGACATTCAATGCGTCTTTATCGACTACTTGCAGTTGATGAGCGTCGGCGGGCGGGTGGAAAGCCGTCAGCAGGAGGTCAGCGAGATCTCCCGCTCGCTCAAGGCCCTGGCCCGCGAGCTGGAGGTGCCCGTGGTGGTGCTCAGCCAGCTCAACCGCGCCGCCGAAGGGCGCGAGGGGCATCGGCCCCGAATGAGCGACCTGCGCGACAGCGGCAGCATCGAGCAGGATGCGGACGTCATCCTGCTGCTGCACCGCGAATCGTATTACCATCAGGGCGATCCGGACTACCCGCACGATGGACCGGACGCCAACAAGGCCGAGATCATCATCGCCAAGCAGCGAAACGGCCCGACCGGCGTCGTGGAGCTGATCTTCGACGGACAGATCACCCGGTTCAAGAATCCCTACGAGGGTGAGGAGCCTTTTTAGGAGACCGCATGGCGTCACGAACGGCAGCACGACGAGCGGGGACGGGCGTGATGCTCCTGGTGGGGCTCGTGCTGGCCGGCGTTGGCCTGGCCGCAGGGCCCGCGGCTTCGTCGATGTCGCCGGCGGACCTGGAGCAGTTGCGCATCGGGCGCATCGAGGTCGCCGGGAATCTGACGCTCAGCCGCACCGCGATCCTCGCGACGGTCCGCGCCCGCGTCGGCGAGCTGTTTGATGCCGCCAGCGCCGAGGAGGACATTCAGCGTCTGGCCAAGCTTGAGGGGGTCGAATACGCCTATTACAACACCGCCGTGGAGGACGGGCAAGTCGTGCTGACCTACGTGGTGGTGGAGCGGAACCTGGCCCGGACGGTGGCTTTCGTGGGAAACCGGCATTTCAAGGACTCGGTGCTCGGTCGCGAGCTGGGCTTCCAACAGGGCGACTACCTGGACGTCTTCCAGGTCAACGCCGCCACCGCGCGGATCGTCGACAAGTATCGCGAGAAGGGGTTCGCCTTCGCCGAGGTCCGGCTGGATGAGAGCCAGCTCGACCGCGGCCGGGTGGTGTACCAGATCACCGAAGGACCACGGGTGCGCATCAAGGCGGTGCGCTTCGAGGGCAATCGCTCGCTCGAGGCCAAGGAACTCCAAAAAGCCATCAAGACCAAGCCCCGTTCGTTCCTGGTCTTCCCCGTGGATTTCAACCAGGACACGATCGACGCCGACGTGATCACCCTCCAGCGGGTCTATCAAGACAAGGCCTTTTTGAACGCCACGGTCCGCGCGGAGGTGGACTTCACGGAGGACCGCGGCGGGGCGAGGGTGACGTTCATCATCGATGAGGGCCCGGCCTACGTGGTCCGCCATCTGACGATCCGCGGCGTGCCGGCGGCTGATCCGAACCTGCTGCCGCAGGACCTCAAGCTCGGCGAGCAACAGATCTACAGCCAGCAGCGCGGCGAATACGACGCCAAGCAGATCCGCAGCCGGTACCTGGAGCAGGGCTACGTGGACGCCCAGGTGACTCACCGCCGGACGTTCGCGGGCGACTCGCAGGTCGACGTGGATTTCGAGGTCGAGCCCGGGCGGCGCTATCGAATCGGCCGCATCGACATCACGGGCAACCAGACGACCCAGGACAACGTTATCCGGCGGATTCTCGACGAAGAAGGCTTCACGCCCGGCCAGTGGTATGACGCCGATGCCGCCCGGGGCGACGGCCAGGGCGACCTGGAGGTGATCGTCCGGCGCACCGCTTTCACCGAGTCGACGAAGATCACGCCCGGCCCGGCGCTGCCCGACAGTGACCGGCGGGACGCGACCGTCAGCGTGATCGAAGGCCAGACCGGCTCGATCATGTTCGGCGCGGGCGTGGCCAGCGACAGCGGGGTGATCGGGCAGATCGTCTACGATCAGCGGAACTTCGACATCTCCGACTACCCGCAAAGTCTGTCGGACCTGATCTACGGCAAGGCCTTCAAGGGCGCCGGCCAGCGGTTGCGGATCGCGTGGAATCCCGGCACCGTCGTGAGCACGTTTTCGGTCAGCTTCACCGAGCCGTATCTGTACGACCGCCCGGTGAGCCTGGAGGTGGGGGCGTACGGCTTCGAGCGCTGGCGCGACGCCTATGACGAGGGCCGGCTCAAGGGCTATATCACGCTGGAGAAGCGCTACGCGGACCGGTGGCGTCGGGGTTTGGCCGTGCGTGTCGAAAACGTCGACGTGGACGACCTGGAGTACGATGCGCCGATCGAGGTCCGTGACGTGAAAGGCGGCAACGACCTGTTCGGCCTGCAGTTCTTCGTCCGCAAAGATACGACCGACAATCGCTACCTGCCTACGACCGGCTACCATTTCACCGCCAGCTACGAGCAGGTGGGCGGCGATCACACGTTCGGTATCGTCAGCGCCACGCAACGCTGGTATCGCACGCTGTACGAGGACCTCGCCGAGCGCAAGACCGTCCTCGAAACCAAGCTGCACGCCGCCACGATCGTGGGCGACGCCCCGCTGTTCGAAAAATTCTACGCCGGCGGCACCGGGTCGATCCGCGGGTTCGATTACCGCGGCGTCAGCCCCCGCGGTCTGCAATACAACCCCACGACGCCGATCGTCAATCCGCAGCGCGAGGATGCGATCGGCAGCGACTGGATTCTGCTGGCCAACGCCGAAATTGCCGTTCCGCTGGAAAACGAATCCCTCGCGTGGCTGTTTTTCATCGACGCCGGCGCGATCGATTCGGGCGGCATTCGAGCCTCGGTGGGCACGGGCCTCCAGATTCAGATCCCGCAATGGTTCGGCCCGGTCCCCATGCGCTTCGAAATCGCCACGCCCTTCATGAAAGAGAGTGAGGATGAGACCCGCACGTTCAGTTTTTCCGTCGGGGCGCTGTTCTGACGGCTCGCCGAACCACAACCTCCCAGAAGAAAGGTATGCCCATGAAATCATCGAAGATTCTGCTCATCGGTCTGGTTTCGGCTTTGGTGGTGTGGACCCTCGGATACAACCGCGGCCGGGTGACGGCCCGCGTGGTGGCCACCCCCGCCAAGGTCGGCGTGGTCAACGTCAACACGATCCTGCAGAACAGCCAGAAGCACAAACGGTGGCAGGAGAAGATGGCCGCCGAAGAAAGGCAACTCACCGCGGAGCTGGACAAACTGAAGAGCGAGTTGGACTTCCTGCAGAAGGACATGGCCACCCTCAAACGCGGGTCGGACGATTACATCAAGCTGCTGCGCAGCATGGCCGAGAAGCAGGGCGTTTATGAGGCCAAGAAGCAGTACTACGACCAGGAGATGACGATGAAGGTCCAGGCCTGGACGGAGACGCTGTACGCCGACATCCAGGCCAGGGTGGCCGAGGTGGCGCAGCGCAGCGGTCTGGACGTCGTACTCGGCGCCGAACACGTGGAGCTGCCCGCGGCGAATATGCGGGAATTGCTTCTGGATATCAAGACCAGCAAGGTGCTCTATCACGCCGAGGGGCTGGATATTACCACCGAGGTGCTGGCCGCCCTGGACGCCTCCAATTAGCCGCAGGACCGTGGCCATGACGCGCCAGACCATGCCGCCGATGTTGACCCTCGAGCGGATCGCCCGGCGAATTGGCGGGCGGGTTCGCCGGGAGGGGGCCGACAGCCGCCCGGACGCCAACGGAGGGGTGTATCCCGGCTGGACCATTGGCTGCCGCCGGCCCCTCCAGGCCGACACCACGGTCGGCTCGGTGGGCTTTCGGTTCTCTCGGGTGGACGGCCGACCGCAATTGATCCCGCACAACGGCGGTGTTATAATTGGGGATGAGGTTGAAATCGGCGCCAACTGCTGTGTCGAGCGGGCGAAGCTCGGCCATACGATCATCGGCGCGGAGACCAAGATCGACAACCCGGTGCGGATCGCGCACCGTGTGCGCATCGGGCGCGGCCGCCGCGACGGGAGTTGCGGGGCCAGGGCATGGTGAACAGGCGGCCCGGCAGAAGACCTCAGCGAGCGAACCGGCCTCGCCGGACCATTGTGACGTTCCGTAAGTGCCCCGGAACGTGTAATAGCCGCCGCGGCCATGAAGAAGGTCGCGAATCGGGAAGAGGCGTGAGAAGAGGAAGTCACCTGTCTTGAGACGTCAGAGAACGATCGGTACTGAAGCCCGGCTGAGCGGCAAGGGATTGTTCAGCGGCCAGGACGCGAGGGTGACGTTTCGACCCGCCGAGGTCGACAGCGGGGTGGTCTTCGTGCGCACCGATCTGGCCGAGCCGGTGCGGATTCGCGCCCTGGCCGACCATATCGCCGAGCGGGCCCGCCGCACGGCGCTCATGAACGGGGCGGTGAGCATCGAGACGCCGGAGCACTGCCTGGCCGCCGTTCACGCCCTGGGTATTGATAACGTGCTGATCGAGATCGACGGCGTGGAGATGCCCGGCTTCGACGGCAGCAGCGACGAGTACTTCAAGGCGTTGACCAAGGCCGGTCTCGTCGAGCAGTCGGCCGAGCAGAAGGCTTTGGTCCTCCAGGAGGCGGTCACCATCACCGACGGCGACAAGGCCATCCACGCGCTGCCTTTCGGCCAGGAGGGGCTGCACATCACCTATGAACTGGACTACACCGAGCACACGGGTGTGGGGCGGCAGATCTACGCCTGTCACGTGACGCAGGAGCACTTCGCCCGGCACCTGGCGCGGGCGCGGACGTTTGTGCTGGAAGCCGAAGCCCGGCAGATGCAGGCCGCCGGCATCGGTACGCACCTGACGCCGAAGGACATCCTCGTGATCAATTCCGACGGTCCGATCAAGAACAGCTTTCGCTTCCCCGACGAATGCGTGCGGCACAAGATCATCGACGTGATCGGTGATCTGGCCCTGGTGGGCCGGCCGGTGTCGGGGCGGATCGTGGCCTACAAGAGCGGCCATGCGTTGAACCAGGAGCTGGCGCGGCGGTTGGCCCTCCTGGCGCGGCAGGTGGATCGGGCCGCCGGCGCCCGCGGCGCCGGGGCCCTGTTGGACATCCGCCGCATCCAGAAGATTCTGCCCCATCGCTACCCCTTCCTGCTCGTGGATCGGGTCATTGAGATCGAGGGCCAGACCCGGATCAAGGGCATTAAAAACGTGACGTACAACGAGCAGTTCTTCCAGGGCCATTTTCCGGGCACGCCGATCATGCCGGGCGTGCTCATCGTCGAGGCCCTGGCGCAGGTGTCGGGTCTGCTGTTCAGCCAGCGGCTGGAGCATACCGGCAAGCTGGCCGTGCTGCTGACGATGGACAACGTGAAAATCCGTAAGAGCGTCGTGCCGGGCGACCAGTTGGTGCTGATCGCCGAGGCCACGCGGCTGCGCAGCCGGGCGGCGGTGTGTGACTGTACGGCGTTGGTCGACGGCGACGTGGTCGCCGAGGCGCGGCTTAAGTTCATGCTGGTCGACGACGAGACGGTCTGAGCGTCCCGTCCGCGTGGAGGTTCGAGGACATTAGAGGGAACGTGGGAGGTGCTGATTCACTGATGAGCGGGAAGATACATCCCAGTGCGGTGATTGATCCGTCGGTGCGGCTTGGGCGGGGCGTCGAGATCGGGCCCCATTGCGTTGTGGACGCCGGTACGACGATCGGTGACGGGTGTCAACTGGACGCGAACGTGGTGATCGGTCCCCGCGTGCACATCGGTCGCAACAATCTGCTTTACGCACAGTGTGCGGTGGGTCGGCCGCCGCAACTTCTGGGCATGCGACGCGATGCGCCCGTGGGCACGCTGCAGATCGGCGACAACAACGTGATCCGCGAGCAGGTGACGATCCATCCGAGCATCTATCCCGACCGGGCGACCTGTATCGGCAATGACAACCTGCTCATGGTGGGCGTGCACATCGGGCATGACTGCGTGCTGGAAGACAAGATCGTGATCAGCAATTACTCGCAGATCAGCGGTCATTGTCATCTCGAAACGGGCGTGTGGCTCAGCGGCATGGTCGCCGTCCACCAGTTCGTTACGTTCGGCAAGTGGTGCTATGCGGCGGGCTTTTCGGGCATCAACCACGACGTGCCGCCGTTCGTGATCGTCAGCGGACACTACCCGCCGGAGGTCCGCGCGGTGAACAAGCGCGGCCTGCACCGTGCCGGCCTGGACGCTCAACAGCAGAAGAACATCATGGAGGCCTTTCGGCGGATCTACCGCAGCAACGACGGCGTGCTCATCGAGCGGGTCAGGGCGCTGGCCGCCGAGGACGGGTTGGATGAGAACGTCCGGGCGATGGTCGAGGCGATCCTGCGCAGCACACAGCACCGCTTCGGCCGTCACCTGGAGGCGTATCGCGAACATTGACCCGTGCCCCGGCGCCAGGCACATCACAGGGAAGGACTCGAATGGACAGGATTCGAACCGCCGTGATCGGCGCCGGGAAGATGGGCGCCATCCACGCCAAGGTCTGCAGTCAGTTGGACGCCTGTCGGCTCGTCGCCGTGGTGGACGTGGACGCGGCCAAGGCCGAGTCCCTCGCCCGGCAGTATGGCTGCCAGGCCCTGACCGACGCCGAGCGGCTCGAGGATGTGCAGGCCGTGACGATCGCCGCGCCGACTACGACCCACGCGGACTTGGCCTGCCGGTTTATCGAGCGGGGCGTGGCCGTGATGATCGAAAAACCCCTGGCGTGCAGCGTCGAGCAGGGGCGGCGGATCGTAGCCCTGGCGCGGCGCCGCAACATCGTCGTCGCCGTGGGCCATTCGGAGCGCTGCAACCCGGTGGTGCAGGCCATGAAAAGGCTGAAGATCGAGCCCAAGTTCATCGAGGCCCACCGTATCAGCCCGTATCCGTTCCGCTCGATGGACGTGGGCGTGGTGCTGGACGTGATGATCCACGACATTGACATCATCCTCTCGCTGGCCGCCGCCGGCGTGCGGAAGGTCGACGCGGTGGGCGTCAACGTCATCGGCGATCATGAAGACATCTGCAACGCGCGGATCATGTTCGACAACGGGTGCGTCGCCAATGTGACCGCCTCGCGATTGGCGCTGAAGACCGAACGCAAGGTCCGCGTGTTCAGCCGCCAGGCCTATCTGAGCCTGGACTTCCTGAAGAAGGAGGGTCTGGTCATCAAGGCCGATCCGAACGTGGACGTCGTCCAGTGGATCCGCCAGCAGCAGCAAAGCGGCGACGTCGATTTCTCCGGGGTGAACTGGCCCGACCTGCTGCATATCGAGCAGCTTGAGATCGCCGACGCCGAGCCGCTGCGCCTGGAGCAGGAGGCCTTCCTGGCCGCGGTCGCCGGCCATGCCCCGCGCCCCGAGGTCACCGCCGAGGAGGGCCTGGCCGCCCTCGAATGCGCCGAGCAGATCCTCGCCTCGGTCAAGCAGCACAGGTGGCAGTAGCCAGACAACCGCAGGCCTGCCGTCAGCGGCCCCAGCCGCGGCCTTACGTCTCCTTACGCCAGTGGGTGACGGCCTGATGGGCCAGGCGGGTCGGTTCGGGCAGGCGGTAGCGGGTGGTGCATTGCAGGACCGTGCGGATCGCCGCCGGCAGGTCGCACCGATGGCCGATGGAGACAAACAGGCATCGCACGTCCGTTCGCGTCCGCAGCACGGCCCCGATGACCTCATCGCCATCATACAGCCACGTGTGCTGCCCCTTTTGCCGGCCTGGCTCGTTGTACGTCCCGATCAGACGGCTCTTGGCACAGCCGATTGTGGGCCGGCCCAGGAACAGGCCCAGGTGCGCCGCCAAGCCCAGCCGCCGCGGGTGGGCGATCCCCTGGCCATCCACCAGGAACACATCCGGCTCCAGGTCGAGCTTCTCAATGGCCGCCAGGCAGACCGGGGCCTCGCGAAAGCTCAGCAGCCCCGGGATGTAGGGGAACGTGACGGGCAAGACAGCCTTGGCGGTCGCGACAACCCGGAGGTCCGGCAGTGACTGGACCACCACCGCGGCGCCGATCCGCTGCTTGTCGCGGCTGAAGGCACAGTCCAGGCCCGCGACCGTCCGGGGGGCGTCCATCGCCCCGGTGCGGCAGACCCGCCCGGCCAGGTCGGTTTGCAGCGTCCGGGCCGCCGCGTAATCCATCTGCCATTCATGTAGCGCTGCAATCCGCATGACGCCCCCAGGAACGCCGTTTTCGCGTAAGGGGATTGTATCGCCCATCGGGCGTGCTGTACAATGCCGGGTTCGGTTCCACCGCCGGATGCGGGGAGCCGGTCACAGAGCCGGAAGATCGGTCCAGGGCATGCAAAACGAGACGATACAAGACGTTAGAGCCATCCGGATCACCGGTGCGGCCGAGCACAATCTCAAGGGCGTCGACGTGAGCATCCCGCGGGATCGGCTCGTGGCCGTCACGGGGATCAGCGGCTCGGGCAAGAGCAGCCTGGCCTTTGACACGATCTACGCCGAGGGACAGCGCAAGTACGTCGAGTCGCTCAGCGCCTACGCCCGGCAGTTCCTGGAGCAGATGCAAAAGCCCCAGGTCGAGCACATCGAGGGCCTGCCGCCGACGATCGCCATCGAGCAGCGCAGCGCCTCGAGCAACCCGCGGTCCACGGTGGCCACGACCACGGAGATCTATGACTATTGCCGGCTGCTGTTCGCCCGCGTGGGCCGTCCGCATTGCTGGAAGTGCGGCCGCCCCATCACCAGCCAGCACGCCACACAGATCGTGGATGCCGTGCTATCCCATCCGGAAGGCACGCGGATACAAATCTGTGCGCCGCTGATCCGCGGCCAGAAGGGCGAGCATCGGGACGTCCTGACCCGCATCCAGCGCGAGGGGTTCGTGCGGGCACAGGTGGACGGCGCGGTGTACGACGTCCGCAACGTGCCGCCACTCGACAAGAACCGCAAGCACGACATCGCCGCCGTGGTGGACCGGCTGGTGCTCAAGAACTCGATCCGCGTGCGTCTGGCCGACTCGATCGAGACCGCTTTAAAGATCGGCGACGGAGTTGTGTTTGTCCTCTTCCAGACCCCGGCCGAGTCGGGAGCGAACGCCAACGGCTGGACCGAGACGCTCTACAGCGAGAAGTTCGCCTGCCCCGAACATCCGGAGGCGTGCCTGGCCGAACTGTCGCCCCGGTTGTTCAGCTTCAACAGTCCTTACGGGGCCTGCCCCAGTTGCGACGGGCTGGGCACGATCCTGGAGTTCGATCCGGACCTGATCGTGCCGGACAAGAGCGTGTCGCTGGAGAACGGCGCCGTCGAGGCCTGGCGCAAGGGCGGCAAGCGCATGAATATCTACTACAATCGCCTGATCAAGCGCTTCTGCCGCAGCTTCGGCGCCAGCAAGTCGGTTCCCTACGGCACGCTCCCGGCTGACATCCAGAAGATCCTGCTCTACGGCACCACCGACAAGGATGTCCAGAAATACGGCGCCTCGTTCGAGGGGGTCATCCCCAACCTGACCCACCGATGGGAGACGACCACGAGCGAATACGTCAAGGCCCGCCTGCACGGCTACCTGTCCGAGCAGCCCTGCCCGGCGTGCAAAGGCACACGCCTCCGCCCCGAAGCCATCGCCGTGACGCTCGATGGCAAGGGCATTCACGAGGTCGCCGCGATGAACATCACCGAGGCGGCGGCGTTCTTCGAGGGGCTGACGTTCGACCCCGAGCGCGAGCAGATCGCCGCCCAGCCACTCAAGGAGATCCGCGCGCGATTGCAGTTTCTCGTGGACGTGGGGTTGGGGTACCTCACGCTGGACCGTCGCAGCAGCACGCTTTCCGGCGGCGAGGCGCAGCGGATCCGCCTGGCCACACAGGTCGGCAGCGGCCTGGTAGGCTGCTGCTACGTGCTGGATGAACCCACGATCGGCCTGCACCGGCGGGACAATGAGCGACTGCTGAACATCCTGCGGCGTCTGCGCGACATCGGCAACACGGTGTTGGTCGTCGAGCACGATGAGGACGTCATCGCCGCCGCGGACCACATCATCGACATCGGCCCGGCCGCCGGCGCTCATGGCGGCGAGGTCGTCGTGCAGGGCACGTGGGGCGACGTGTGCCGTTGTGCCCGCTCGGTGACCGGCCAGTACCTCAGCGGAACCCAGCAGATCGAGCTGCCTCTCGCTCGCCGCAAGGTGAACCTGCGCCATTGCCTGGAGGTCAAGCAGGCCGCCGAAAACAACCTCAAGAACATCAACGTCAAGTTTCCGCTGGGCGTGTTCACCTGTGTGACCGGGGTCTCCGGATCGGGCAAGAGCACGCTCGTGACGGAGATCCTGCTCAAGAGCCTGCGGCGGCGGCTGTACGGCTCCCGCGAGAAACCCGGCCGGCACAAGAATATCCTCGGCATCACGCGCATCGACAAGGTGATCGAGATCGATCAGTCGCCCATCGGCCGAACGCCACGCAGCAACCCGGCGACCTACACGGGCGTCTTCGACCTGATCCGGCAGTTGTTCGCCGTCACGCGTGAGGCCAAGATCCGTGGCTATAAGCCCGGCCGATTCAGCTTCAACGTCAAGGGCGGCCGTTGCGAACACTGCCAAGGCCAGGGCACGCGGAAGATCGAGATGCATTTCCTGCCCGATGTGTACGTGACGTGCCAACAGTGCAAGGGACGGCGCTACAATCCTGAAACCCTGCAGGTCACCTACAAAGGCAGGAATATCGCGGATGTGCTGGACATGCGAATCGACGAGGCCCGCGACTTCTTTGCGAACTTCCCCAAGATCGTCCGTCTGTTCAAGGCTCTGTGCGACGTAGGCCTGGGCTACATGACCCTGGGGCAGTCCTCGACGACCCTGTCCGGCGGCGAGGCCCAGCGGGTCAAGCTGGCCGCCGAGCTGGGCAAACCCGGCACGGGCCACACCTTGTACGTGCTCGATGAGCCGACCACGGGGCTGCACTTCGCCGACATTCACAACCTGCTGAACGTGCTGTGCCGCCTGTGCGACATGGGCAACACCGTGGTCGTGATTGAACACAACCTCGACGTGATCAAGATGGCCGATTACATTGTGGACTTGGGGCCGGAAGGCGGACAGGCCGGCGGCCGGGTCATCGCCACCGGAACCCCCGAGCAGATCGTGAAGGTCGCCGGGAGCTACACCGCGCGGTACCTTCGCGACAAGCTCCGGGCCGACCGCAAGAAGGTGGCCCGCTGAGAACCACGAAGCGGACAAGGCGCGATGGGTATTCGCACGCTGGAATGGACCGGGGGCGTTGACGGGGCGCTGCGACTGATCGATCAGCGGGTGCTGCCCGACCGGCTGGAGTACCTGTCGTGCCGCACCGTCGACGAACTGGTTGAGGCGATCCGGACGCTGGCGGTCCGTGGGGCCCCGGCCATCGGCGTCGCGGCGGCCTACGGGGTATGCCTGGCCGCGCAAACCATCAATCCCCACGCGACAGGCGGCAAAGCCCTGGCCGAATTGGATCGGCAGGCCGCGGCCCTGGCCGCATCCCGTCCGACCGCCGTCAATCTCTTCTGGGCCCTGCGGCGGATGCAGGATTGCGCCCGGACCTTCCTGACGAATCAGCCGGATGCGTCGGTGCGAGCCCTTCGTGAGACCTTACTGACCGAGGCGCACGCGATCCGCCACGAGGATGAGCGGATGTGCCGGGCAATCGGGGAGCATGGCCTGCGGTTCGTGCCGGATGGGGCGACGATCCTGACCCATTGCAACGCCGGGGCCCTGGCGACGGGGGGCATCGGCACGGCCCTGGCGCCGCTCTACATCGCTGCCGAGGTGGGCCGGCGGATTCGGGTCTACGCCGACGAGACCCGGCCCCTGCTGCAGGGGGCGCGGCTGACGGCCTGGGAGCTGTCACGCGCCGGCATTGACGTGACCGTCATCTGCGACAGCGCCGCGGCGGCTCTCATGCGGCAGGGCCGGATCGACGCCGTTCTCACCGGAGCCGACCGCATCGCCGCCAATGGCGACGCCGCCAACAAGGTCGGTACCTATGCCCTCAGCATCCTGGCCGCCGCCCACGACATCCCGTTGTATATCGCCGCACCGTCGAGCACGTTCGATCTCCAAACCCCCAACGGCGATGCGATCCAAATCGAGGAGCGATCGCCCGAGGAGGTGCTCTCCTTCGCGGGCCGTCGGACCGCCCCCGCGTGCGTGGGGGCGTATAATCCGGCCTTCGACGTGGTTGAGGCGCAAAAGATCGCGGCCATAATCACCGAAAAGGGGGTTATCGAGCGCCCGACCGGCGAGGCCGTCGCGGCGCATCTGGCGGCGAACGACCGATAAAAACACGGCTGGCCGAAGCGAATCGGATATGAGAATCCTGGTCGACATGATTCACCCCGCGCACGTGCATTTCTTCCGGCACGCCATCGACCTATGGCGTCGCCGCGGGCACGAGGTCGCCGTCACCGCCCGCGACAAGGACGTGACGCTGGCGCTGCTCGACGAGCTGGGCATCGAGCACACCGTCCTCAGCCGGGTCGGCACGGGGCGCGGAGGGCTGTTGGCCGAGCTTATCCGGCGGGACTGGCGGTTATGGCGGTTCTGTCGGCGGCTGCGGCCGGATGTGCTGACGGGCATCAGCGGCGTATTCATCGCCCATGTGGGCTTTCTGCTGCGACGTCCGTCGGTCGTCTGGGACGACACGGAGCATCAGCACCTGGCCCATCGCATCACCTGGCCGCTGGCCACCGCCGTCTACAGCCCGCGGTGCTACCTGCTGCCGCCGGTCCGCAAGCAGCACCTGTACGCCGGTTCGCATGAACTGGCCTATCTGCACCCGAATCGCTTCACGCCCGACCCGCGGATCGTCCGCGAACTGGGCATCGACCCGGACCGGCCCTACTGTATTCTGCGGCTCGTCGGCTGGGGGGCCCACCACGATGTGGGGCAGCACGGCCTGGCCGACGAGGCCAAGCTGGATTTCCTCCGTGCCCTCGAGCCCCACGCCCGGCCCTACATCACGTCCGAGACGCCCCTGCCCGAGGCCCTGGAGCCCTATCGACTGGCGGTGCCGACCAGCCGGTTTCATCACGTGCTGGCCTTCGCCCGTTTGTGCGTGGCCGAGGGCGCGACCGTCGCCGGCGAGGCCGCCCTGCTGGCCGTGCCCACCGTGTACGTCAACACGCTGCGGCTGGGTTACATCGACCGGCTCGAACGCGCGGGCCTGTGCCGGCAGACCACGGACAGCCGCCAGGCCCTGCGAATGAGCATCGAGTGGCTCACGGACGCCGAGGCCCTCGAGCGTTGCCGCCAGGCCCGGGATGCCCTGATTGGGCGTGAAATCGACGTGACCGACTTCATCGTCCGAACGGTCGAACAACACGGTGAACCGGCACGGTAATCAGACATGCGCAACCGACCAACTGACCCCTCGCCCATCTGTGACATCCGCGACATTGTCGCGAAGGGCTGGTGCACGGGGTGTACCACTTGCGTGGGCATCTGCCCGGCGCGGGCGCTGGCCGTCCAAATGACGCCGTACGGGGCCTACGTGCCGGCACTGGACCCGCAGCGATGTACGCAATGCGGCCTGTGTCGCAAGGTGTGCCCCGCGGCGAATGAGAACTTCCACACGCTCAACGAGTTTGTATTCGGCTCGGTTCCGCGGGATATCCTGCTGGGCCACCAGCGAGGCTGTTATCTCGGTTACGCCGCGGATGAACAGATCCGCTGGCAGGCGACCAGCGGCGGACTCGTGACGGCCCTGTTGCTGCACCTGCTCGACCGACGCAGCATCGACGGGGCCCTGCTCACGCGGATGGCGGCCGATGACCCGCTGCGGGCCGAACCCTTCATCGCCCGTTCGGCCGAGGATGTCCGCTCGGCGATCGGCTCAAAGTACCTGCCCGTGCCCCTCAACCAGTTGCTGCGGACGGTGCTCGAGGAGCCCGGCCGTTACGCCGTTGTCGGCCTGCCCTGCCACCTGCACGGCATCCGCCGCGCCGAGATGCACCTGCCGATCCTCAAGGAACGCCTGGTCTATCACCTCGGCCTCGTCTGCTCGCATACGATGAGCGCCGAAGGCGTCCGATTCATTTTGAAGAAGATGGGTCTACCTGAAGACGATGTGCAGAGCGTGCTTTTTCGGGGAGACGGATGGCCCAGTGGCTTAAGAGTGCGAACGAAGGCCGGCACAGAGAAGTACATGCCAAACCTCAACTCGTGGTGGTCCGAAACCTTCGGACGCTTCGCCTTTTCTCCTGAATACTGCCTCATCTGCCCGGACCAGACCAACGAGTTTTCTGATATCTCTTTTGCGGATGCGTGGCTGACCGAGGTTTTGAGAGAGGACAAGAAGGGCACATCCCTCGTCGTTGTGCGCACGCCTTCAGGCCAAGTTGTGCTGGACGATGCCGTGTCATCAGGGATTGCCGTGCTGGACACGCTATCGACAAAGTCAACAATTCAAAGCCAGTGGTTCATGACGTTGTTTAAGAAGCGTAACATTGTGGCGCGCGTTGCCCTTGATCGCCTGATGGGCAGAGACACTCCGAAGGACTTAATCGCTGCCGACCGATTTCTCCGACCCATCGGCTGGGACTGGTTGACAGCCTGGGTTCCCCGTTGGAATCTGACCATGTCTCGTTGGCGTCCGGCTGTCGGCCTCTTTGGTGCGATGCCCCTGGGTCTCTTGAAGCTTATGCGAGGAATGTACAAGTGGTTCTTGGTTCGCGGCGCACAGCGTTACCTCCGAGCGGATGAAGCATAACGTGCACGTGACGATTACAAATTCCCACAGCAACAACCGCGGCGATGAGGCGGCGCAGCGGAGCCTGGTGCACATGCTGCGCCGCGTAGCACCTGATGCGGAGCTGACGGTATTGACGGCCTGGCCCGCGGGCCTGGACCTGGGCGAGGGCGTCCGCATCCGGCGCACGTTCGCGGCGATAGACCGAGCCTTTCCCTTCTTTCATTTGCCCCTCATCGTGGTCTGGATGCTGTTACGCCGCGGAGGCGTGCCGATGCGGTGGCTGGCGAGGCTCTATCCGGCGGCGGGAGCAATGGAGGAGCTGGCGCGGGCCGACGTGGTGATCTCGGCCCCGGGTGGGCCCTACATCGGCGACCTGTACCGCCGTCACGAGATCGGCGAGCACTTGCTGCATCTGTTCATCGCCAGGTGGTTCGGCAAACCGGTTCTCATCTATGGTCCCAGCATGGGCCCCTTCCGTATCCGCTGGCGCAACGTTCTGCGCCGCTGGATCCTCCGCCGCGTCCAGATCATCACGCTCCGCGACCCGATCAGCGCCGCGTACCTCGATGAATTGAAGATCGCCGGGCCCGTGGTGGAGGTCACCGCCGATTCGGCCTTTCAGTGCCCCGTCGAAGCCGACCCCGCCCGCATCGATCAAATCCTCGCGGAGATGAACCTGTTTGACCCCGACGATCCGCGGCCGCTGGTGGGGTTCACCCCGGCCGGGGCGCGGTGGAACTTCAAGCAGGACCCCGCCGCGGCGACCCGTCAGGACCAGTACACCTGCATCATGGCCGAGGCCCTTGACCGGATGATCGAATCGTACGGCTGTCGGGTCATCGTCTTCCCTCAACTGTACGGGCGCAACAGCGATCTATCCCTGATCGAAAGCATCGCGGCGCGATGCCGATATCGCGAGCATCTGCGCATCCTGCCGGCGACCCTCGACAGCGACGTCCAGCAGGCCGTCATGCAGCGTCTGGAGATCATGGTCGGCAACCGGTACCATTCGGTGGTGTTCGCCCTCAAGGCCCGCGTGCCCACGGTCTGTATCGCCTACGAGCACAAGTCCATCGGCGTGATGAACGAGGCGGGCCTGGGCGATTACGTGATCGACGTGACCACGATGTCGTGCGACGAACTGGTCGCGACGATTGACCGCCTCTGGCGGCGGCGCAACGCCGTCCGCCGCGCGATGAACCCGGCCGTGCGTCGCCTGGAAGAAAAGGCCCTGCGCAACTCCCACGCCGTCCGGGCCCTGCTGGACGCCATGGGCGGCGGCGATCTGTCCCCCGCCACGCTTCGGGAACATATGGCCGGCGGCGGAAAGACCCCTTGAGATAAGTTTCGTCAAAAATCTCCTCCTTGCCCCTTGCAGAGCCCCCGCCGAAGCGGTAGAATAATGTGGACACAATGGGGCGCCAGGGAACAGGCCTATGAAACGACGTTCGCGCCCCCGGTTCAGACGCATTGAAGGGACTTGGCGGTCGAGCAGCGAGGCTGTTCGTAACTGTTTGGTACACACATCAGTCAGGAGGTTCGAGAATGAAGATGCGAATTCTGTTGAGCCTGGCGGTTCTGGCGATGGCGCTGGTTCCCGCGGCCCGGGCGGCGTTGATCCACCATTACACCCTCGATGCCAACGCCGATGACAGCGTGGGCGCGACGGTTTACAAGCACGGCTACACCTATGGGGCCGTCTATGGACCGGGGATCCTCGGCGGCGCGGCCGTCTTCGACGGCGTCGACGATCACATCGACTTCCGGTTCGAGAGGCTTGTCCGAACCACCGAGTTCACGATCGCTGCCTGGGCCAACCACTACGGACCCGGCGGCGGGTATGACAACGTAAACGTCATCTTCTCACAGAGAAGAAACCAGACGTCCGGCAGTGCGATCACGCTGGCGACTTGGTCCAGGGCCACACAAGCTGTACCGTATTCTGCGGCGGTCGTGCGGGACAGCGACAATAACTTTGAGTCAGTACACGGTCCGGCCATGCCGTTTAACGAGTGGCATCACTATGCTATGACCGTTGGCCCCGAATTTGTCATCTACTACATCGATGGGATCGAGGTGGGACGGACCGGTAACAGCTTCACCGGGGATTTCTACAGAGGGTGTCCCATCCATAGTTGGAGGTTGCGAGAAAGGCATGGCTACTCCGGCCTGGTCTTGGGTAAGATCAGGCAAAAAAGTTGGACACTTTTGAAAGGGAGCAGCCATGCAGGCACCAGCGTACCGAATCGCGAGCAGAACCGACAGTCGGAAAATCGCTGAATTTCTGAGCAAAGACGGCCAGTTGTTGTTGCCCTTCCTGGAGCTGATCTGTAACACGGAGCAGGCCGTCGATGAGGTGATCGACGTGGTCGGTAAGGCCGCCATCGAAGCGATCCTCCTGCTCAGTGCCCAGCAGGTGGCCGGCCCCAAGCGACCGGGCAAGAGCCGCCCTGGGATCACGTGGCATGGGTGGCAAGCCGGGGTGGTCTCCCTGGCCGAACGCAAGCTGCGGATCGAGAAGCCGCGGTTACGCAAGAAGGGCCACGGAACCGGCGGCGAGGTGGCGATTCCGGCCTATGAAGCCCTGGTCTCCAACAGCCGGATCACCTCGCGAATCCTGGAGATTCTGATGAAGGGCGTCTCCACCCGCAATTACCAAGCGATCCTGCCGGACATGGCCGAGACGGTGGGCGTCAGCAAGTCGCAGATCAGCCGGGAATTCATGGCCGCCAGCGAGCAGCAATTCAAGGCCCTCTGTGAGCGTCGGTTCGACGACGTGGACCTGCTGGTCGTGTACCTGGATGGTATTCAGTTCGGCGAGTGTCACGTGATTGTGGCCCTGGGAGTCGATTCCGGCGGCCACAAGCACGTCCTGGGGCTTCGGGAAGGCAGCAGCGAAAACAGCCGGGTGGTCACAGATCTGCTGAAGGATTTGGTCGAGCGGGGTGTCGGGCCGGATCGCCTGCGTTTGTTCGTGATCGACGGCAGTAAGGCCTTGCGGGGTGCGATTGAGGCGGTCTATGGGGCCAGGAACCCGGTGCAGCGGTGCCGCAATCACAAAGTTCGCAATGTGCTGGGCTATCTTCCGGACGCACAGAAAGAGCAGACGCGGTGTGCGATGAAGGCGGCGTTTCTGCTGGAGGCCGATGCGGGGACGGCCAAGCTCAAGCAGTTGGCCACATGGCTTGAGCAGGACCATCCGTCCGCGGCTGCGAGCCTGTTGGAGGGCCTGGAGGAGATGTTCACGATCAATCGTCTGGAGTTGCCGAAGGCCCTTCGCCGTTGTCTGGGTTCGACGAACGTGATCGAGTCGCCGAACAGCGGGATTCGCCGCCGGACTCGCCGGGTTAGTCGCTGGCGGGACGCCAAGATGGTGGTTCGCTGGGTGGCGTCCTCGTTGCTGGACACGGAGCAGCAGTTCAAGCGGATCATGGGTTACCAACACTTGTGGATGCTGGAGGCGAAGCTCCACGCCCTGGCCGAAGACGAAACCGTGGACACGCCGTCGAGAGTCGCATAGGATGAACCACAGGAGTAGCCAACCAACCTCCAACTACGACAGGGACATGCTCTTTCTACACGGAGCTTGACACGTTGTATATTGGGCGAGAAGAAGTGAAAGGCGAGCTGCGAGGTTCGTTCTATGGCGCGATTGACGACGTGCGGATTTATGACAATGCCTTGAGCCCGGCGGAGGTCATGGCCCTGGTTCCCGAACCGGCGACGGTGCTGCTCCTGGGCGCGGGGTTGTGTCTGATACGTCGGCGCCGGTAGGGAACAGGCGGCAGGACGGCATGGAGTGCATCGCTCGACTTTCGCGGTCCTGATGTGGTGCGGTAAGGCGTGCATCCGGAGGGACAGGGCAAAACCCTGTCCCTCCGGCTGTTTTAGCCACATCCGGCGGACCACCGCGCGACCAGAGAGCGACGGCCACTTCGCCGACAACGCGAAAACCCCGCCGCATCGTCCATGGGGCCCGGTCGGCGCGTCTACTCCACCGGCACGAGCTTAAGGTAATCCAGGCCGAACATGTAGCCCGGCACGGCTTTGGGGTTCTTGCCGAGGATCGTCACCCGCAGCGTGTGGCGGCCCTGGTCCAGGTCGAACGTGCCCAGCGATAGCTCAGGCGTATGCACGACACCATCGTTGTAGCAGTCGATCGCCTCGCCCGCCGGCTTGCCATCGAGCGTCAACTGCACGATGCCATAGTCCACCGCCTTGGTCAGTTGAGCCCGCAGTTCGTACCGTCCGGTCTTCGGCACCTCCACCGCCAGGTCGAGCGTATCCTCGGGCTTGGCCCCGGTCCACCAAAGGTGGGCCTCGCCGCTCCAGTCCGGCCCATATCCGCCCATTGCCTGCGTCCTGGCGTTGCTGGCAGCGTTGCTCTTTGCGACGACCGCCACTGCCTCGCCCTCGATTGCGCCCTTGACACGGTACACGGGTATCTCAGGCCAGTACCCAAGCCGCTCTTCAACGGGCACCGGCTCGTAGGGGTCGGTCTGGCCGGGGGCCTGATACCACCAGACGATGGCATCGTAGATCGTGGGCCAGTGGTCGGGGAAGTACTTCTCGATGGCCCCCTCGAACGACGTCTGGAACGGGATGTTGTCGGCGACGTGGAAGCGGTTGTTGGAGATGTGCCCCTTATTACCCGCGTTCAGGGGTTGGTTATGGAAGGCGTTCTCGAATCGATCCGGGCTACCCCAGGCATAGCCGAAGTAGTCCTCCGTGCCCGTGCCGAACGTGGAGGGGAACGTCTCGCCGTCCACGAAGAACTTCTCATCGCCCTCGCCCCACCAGTAGTGCCCGTGGCACCAGGCCACCTCCGGGCACTGGCCACCACGCGGGTTCCATACGTGCAGCCCGACACCGCAGAACCGCCCGCGGCCGGTCGTCTTGAGGATCGTCCAATCGGGCCAACGGGCCTTGTCGGCCGGCAGGAACGCCCCGCGGTGCCACTTGGCGTGGAATCGCCCGAGTCGGTCGGCCGACTCGCTCAGCGGCTCGATGACCGACATCAGCTCCAGGGTGCGGGGCTTGGGGCCCTCGTTGATGAACTCCCACCGGGTCCGCGTGGAAAACGGCATGTACCAATTGCAGTAGAAGCCGTCCTCCGTCATGCCCATGGGCAGCGACCGATACGGATTCACGCCGGGCGCGGTGCCGAAGAAGTCCCCCAGCGGCGACCAGATGGCCGGCCGCGGTTCATCATCCCAGGTGACTTGCAGCACGATCTGCCGCAGGGCCTGAATCTGATCCTCGCGGTCCTCGAACGGCATCTTCACGCCAAAGCCGACGACCGCCCAGGAACCCTCCATTTCGGCGATAAACCGGTCGCCCGGCTGAATCGTCACCGTCTCTTGGGGTCTAAGGGTTCCGGGGGCCAGGTCCCGCGACCAAAGGCCGCCGTCGGTCAAAACGGTATTGGCCTCGTCCAGCGCGGCCTTCTCTTCATCGGAAAGATCCATGTCGAACGTGGGCACGCGGGTGCCCTTGGGGAACGTGGTGTACGTGAACTGGAAGTATCGGCCCCACCCTTCCGTGGCGACGATCTTGCAGGATTTTTGATACGGGATGGGCACGTAGCAGTTCTGTCCCCGCGCGGCCATGTGCACCAGCGCCGGCCGGTTGAACGGCGGATGCTTGCGGTCAAACAGGCCGATGAAGGGCAGGTCGATCGCGGGCGTCTCGGCGCCGTCCAGGTAGAACCGCACGTGGCCCTCCTGCGGCATGGCCGACCAGATCCGCCAGATCACGCCGGGGCCCTCCATCTCCGCAAGAACCAGGGTGTCGCCTTCCTTGCGGATGAACCCGTTGCCATCCCCGTTGGCCCACCACTTCACGTAGCCCTGCTGCGGATCATAAACGCTGGCCCGATCATAGCTGGACCACTGCGCACAGGTCTCGCCCGGCTCGGGCAGCCGCGCCAGACCGCACAGGTCATACAGTCGCTTTACGAGGTCTACGTAGGTCAGTTCGGCCGCCTGCAACACCGAGGCAAATAGCAGCAGTCCCGCCAGTCCCAAAACCACCTGCCGTTTCATCGTCTACCCTTTCTTCCGGATACCTTCCCCCACGGTGGCGCCTGACGATCGGCGCGATTCCATTGTAGGCGGCCGGGCCGCATGCGGCAAGACCGCGACACAGGGCCCGACCGGTCTTGAACGCCGCGGACCGCGAGGCTACAATGAGCCGCGATCGGGGGATCACAATGGCGGGAAAGGAGCGCATGATGAGCCTATTCCATCTTTACGGCATGGCGGCGGGAGCGGACATGGAGCGCGGGCGATCCGGGGCCGCCGAAGGGGCCGCCGCCCGCGCCGAAAGCCGCGCTCAACGCGTGGAGACGCAGCTTCGTCGGCTGGAGGCGAACCTGGCCAAGGCCCTGCTGATCAACGAGGCCCTGTGGGAGATCATCCGCGATCAGCATGGCCTGCGACTCGAGGACCTGCACAAGAGGCTCTACGAGATCGACATGCGCGACGGACAGCTCGACGGCAAGAACCAGCGCAAGCCCGCCCCGTGTCCGCAGTGCGGCCGCACGGTCTCAGCCCGGCATGCCGCGTGCCTTTACTGCGGCTGCGTGATGGATACGTCGGTCTTTACCGTCGATTGATGCCGCCGGAGCGCTTACGTCGCCGGCTCCGAAGCAGACGACCACGCCAGACAAGACCGTGTGCACTCATCCGGCAGGCACGGCCATTCATGGACAGCCGTACGCAAAAAACCGGCAAATCAGAAGCGTGGAGTGATGTCCTGCGTGACTGCGTACTGTGCCCACGGGCCTGTCATGTGAATCGGATGGCCGGACAGTTCGGCGCGTGCCGTTGCGGCCCGCGGGCCGTCGTCGCCTCCGCCGGGCCGCATTTGGGCGAGGAACGCTGCCTGGTGGGGACCGGTGGCAGCGGTACGATCTTCCTGGCGGGGTGCAACCTGGATTGCGTGTTTTGCCAGAACTGCGACATCAGTCAGCCGCTCAATGTACGAGCGGCCGGGCGCGAGATCGAACCGGCCCGGATTGCCGCGATGGCCCTGGGGCTGGGGGCGCGCGGCTGCGAGAACATCAACTTCGTCTCGCCGACGCACGTGGCTCACGCCGTGGCCAAGACCGTCGTCATCGCGCGGCAGCGGGGCCTGCGGGTGCCGATCGTGTACAACTGCGGCGGGTACGATTCCGTCGAGATCCTGCGCCGGCTGGAGGGTCTGATCGATATCTACATGCCGGACTTCAAGTGGGCGGATGCCGACGCCGGCCGACGGTATTCGGGCGTGCCCGATTACCCGGCCGTCGCGACGGCGGCGTTGCGGGAGATGTATCGCCAGGTTGGTCCGCTGGTTACCGATGCCCGCGGTGTGGCCGAGCGTGGCGTGCTCGTGCGGCACCTGGTCATGCCGGGCGACCTGGCCCGCAGCCGCGAGGTGATCGATCTCGTGGCCGCCGCGGCGCCGGGTTGCGCAATCAACGTGATGGCCCAGTACCGGCCATGCCACCGCGCCGCCGAATTCCCGGAATTGCTGGCCCCCGTGGATCACCGCACGGTGGCAGCCCTGCGGCAATACGCCGTCAACCGCGGCCTGACCCGCGCGGATCACTGAACTATTTAGAGCACGGGAACGCCATGGCAAGCCCTCAGGCCCGTGCTTGCGAACGGCGTTGGCGGCCGCCGGGGCCGATGCCGACCGTGCGGCCCAGTTGCCGGATGAGTCGCTCAATTCCTTGACCCGCGTCGGTTGTGGCCGCGGATGATTTGCCCGGATAGATTTGATACTGGCTGCGATAGGGCTCGGGCGTGAAATCGGGCATGATGACGTTGGCGCCGCGCTGCAGGGCCAGGGCTCGGCCATGGTTCGGGTCCACCGTCGCCAGGGCCGTCGTCGCCGGGATATTGGCCTCCGGGCAAACGATCCGCGCCAGGGCCAGGACCTTGTACGTCATGGCGTCCGTGCCGGGCACCTGGTCCGCCGGGTCGAACGGCGGCAGATCCACCTGGCCGCGGCCCAGCGGCGTATCCGGATGCGGGATGTAGGGGCCCACACCGATCATGTCCAGGTCCAGCTCGGCGAACAGGGCGATATCTCGCGCCAGGCTCGCCCACGTCTGGCCGGGCAGCCCCACCATCACGCCGCCGCCGATTTCATATCCCAGCCGCCGCAGCACCGCCAGCAATTCGATCCGCGTGCCCGTCCACGAGGGCCCCGGCGGGTGGATCGCCCGGTACAGATCAGCATCGGAGGTTTCCCATCGCAGCAGATAGCGGTCTGCCCCGGCCCGCCGCCAGCAGGCCAGTTCCCCCTCGGCCCGCTCGCCCAGGCTGAGTGTGACGGCCAGGGGCGTCCGCTGCTTGATCTCGGCGATGATTTCCGCGAGCCAGTCGGCCTCGATGCCGGGGTCCTCCCCGCCCTGGATGACGATTGTGCCGTAACCGCGATCGGCAATCTGCAGAGCAACATCCAGAATCTCCTCCCGATTCATCCGATAGCGTTCCAGGGCCGCGTGGGCCGCGTTGAGACCACAATACGTGCAGCGACGTATGCAGTAATTGCCGATCTCCACGAGCCCGCGCAGGTGAACCGCATTGCCCACGGTCGCGGCGCGAGCGGCATCGGCGCGACGCCATAGCGCATCGAGGGCCTGCGGCTCCGAGGTGCGCAGCCACTGTTCGATCCGGGATATACTCAGGATCGGTTCAGGACCGGACACGCAAATCCCCCTGTCGAGCCTGTCGCCAAGCCGCCATCGCCTCCGGGAAGGGCTGCAAGGCCCGCTCGAAGACACCCAGGCTGTAGGCGATGACCAGGCCGTAGTTGGTGATGGGCACGCCCGCCCGACGGCATTGCAGAATCCGGCTGAGCATCTGGCGGCGGTTCCACATGCACGCCCCGCAGTGGATGACCAGCTTGAACGGCGACAGGTCCTCCGGGAAATCGCGGCCCTGGACGGTCGTGAAGCGCAGCTCACCGCCGATACGCTTTTGCAGCCAGCGCGGGATCTTCACCCGGCCGATATCATCATCGACCGGATGATGCGTGCACGCCTCGGCCACCAGCACGTGGTCGCCGGGCCGCAGGTCGTCCACGGCCATCGTACCCAGCGTCTGTGTAACCAGGTCGCCCTTGAACCGCGCGTACAGAATTGAGAAGCCCGTCAGTGGGACGCCGGGCGGCGTCTGGGCCGCGACCTGTTCAAAGGCCTGCGAATCGGTCACAACCAGGCGCGGCGGTGTGCGCAGGTTTTCCAGCGCATCGTGCAGGCGATGCTCGGTGACGACCACGCACGAGGCGTCGGCGTCCAGCAGGTCGCGGATGGATTGCACCTGCGGCAGGATAAGTCGGCCCTTGGGGGCCTCCTTGTCGATGGGAACCACCAGGATGGCGGTTCCACCCGCCCCGACCAGGTCGGAAACGATCCGCGGCGCCTCGAGAAAGTCCGCCGGTGCCACGGCCAGCAGCGCTTCACGGAACGCCTCGGTGCCCTCACGCCGCGGAGCGCAGGCGTGGATCACGGGCACACCCTGTTCGGTCAACCGCTCCGCCGCCGCGCGGTCGGCCGTTTGCCGATCGGCCTTGTTGAAGACCGCGATCACGGGAATGTCGTCCTTGTCCAACTGCGCATGCAGGGCCTGCTCGAAGGGCCCCCACGGCCCATCGGTCACGATCACCCCGACGTCGGTCCGCTCGAGGACCTTGTGCGTGCGGGCGATCCGCTCGGCGCCGAGCGCGCCGATGTCGTCCACGCCCGCCGTGTCGATGAACACCACCGGGCCCAGCGGCAGCAGCTCCATGGGCTTTTCGACGGGGTCGGTGGTGGTGCCCGCCTCCGGCGAGACGATCGAGACCTCCTGACGGGTGACGGCATTGAGCAGGCTGCTCTTACCCACGTTGCGTCGGCCAAACAACCCGATATGTAGTCGCATCCCCTTGGGTGTAGCCTGCTTCATCGGACGGATTCCTCAACCACAGGTTGCGCCGACCCGGTCAGCAAAAGACATCCCGCCGACCCGAGTGGACGGCCTCCAACATCTTTTCACTGCGCCGGCGCGGCTCGGGCTGCATCCCCTCAATCACGCGCTCGATCAAGGCCAGGCCTGCCGCCTTCGTCCTGGGCGACGCGTAGTCCATCAGGTATTCCAGGAACGTGGACAGGGCGTTGGGGTCGCAGTGCTCCTTGATGAGCCCCGGCTTGGCCAGGTCCATGAAGTCCTGACCGGTGCGGCCCAGGCGGTAACACGCGGTGCAGAACGAGGGGATATAGCCCATGGAGGCGACATCGGCGATGACCTCATCCAGTGGACGGTGATCGCCCAGCGAGAACTGGGCCTCGTTTGCCACGTCCTTGCCCTCGGCGTACCCGCCGGGGTTGGTTCGGCTGCCGGCGGAGATCTGCGAGACGCCCAGGGCGAACGTTTCCTGCCGCATCTTCGGCGTTTCGCGGGTGGACATAATGATGCCCGTGTAGGGAACGGCCAGGCGCAGGATCGCGACGATCTTTCGAAATGCCACGTCATCCACGGGATGCGGCGGCTGCGAGGCCAGGTCCGAACCCGCGGCCGGCTCCAGCCGCGGCACGCTGATCGTATGCGGCCCGACACCGAAACGCTGCTCCAGGTGCCGGATGTGCTGCATCAGGGCCAGGATCTCGAAACGCCAGTCGAACAGGCCGAACAGCACGCCAATGCCGACGTCGTCGATGCCCGCCTCCATCGCCCGATCCATGGCTCCGATCCGCCAGTCAAAGTCGCGCTTGGGCCCGGCGACGTGCACCGCCTTGTACGTGGCACGGTGATACGTTTCCTGGAAGACCTGGTAGGTGCCGATCCCCGCGGCCTTGAGCCGGGCGAACTGCTCGACCGTCAGCGGCGCGACGTTGACGTTCACCCGTCGAATCTCGCCGTGGCCCACCCGCGTCGCATAGATCGTCTCAATACACCGCAGGACGTAATCGAACCCTTCGCGCGGGTAGGCCTCGCCGGCCACGAGCAACAGGCGTTTGTGCCCCTGCCCAACGAGAGCCCGCACCTCGCGGGCGACCTCGTCCTGGTTCAGGGAGCGACGCACGATGGCTTGGTTTGTGGCCCGGAACGCACAGTACAGGCACTCGTTGCCGCACAGGTTAGAGACGTACAGCGGCGCGAACAGCACCAGCCGGCGGCCATAGATCGCCTCCTTGACCGTCCGGGCGGCGTCGAACAGTTCGGCCAGCAGCGCCGGATCGCTCACCGAGGCGAGCACCGCCACGTCCTCGGCATCGAGACCACGCAGCGCCTGCGCTTTGGCCAGCACGTCCCGCACCTGCGAGGCCGGGGCCGCCTTACTTGCAGCCAGTACTTGCCCGATCGCAGTTTCGTCGATAGCCGGTATTTGTGCCTGTGTCGTCACAGTACCCCCGTTTCTCGTTGGATTTTGGAGGGTCAATAAGAGCCACGCCATATGTCCTTGTCACCCCGGACTTGATCCGGGGTCCACGCTATACGCGGCAAGCGTGGATTCCTGCTTTCGCAGGAATGACACCTACTGGGTATCCATTTCATTATCCGTTCAATCGGCCATAGCATCTATACTCCTTTTCCCTCCGCCCCATCTGCCAACTCGGTTGGCCGGCATCCGACGGAACCGGGGTCCTGCCCCGGTCCTGTCGGGCACCCTCGCTGACATGCCGACCTTCAAAGGGGAAGGCGGCGAATGCATCAATGGGTCAATCCTTACGGATGTGCTCGGCGACGGCCTTGAGCAGGACCTCGGGCTTGACGGGCTTTTCCAGAAACTGCTTGACCGGCAGCCACGTATCGTCCGGCTCGAATCCAAACGGCAGATTCATCTCCTTGCGGACGCCGCTGACCATCACCACGGGCGTGCCGCGAAGCTCTTCGACCTCCCTGAGCTGGCGGGCCACGTTGAACCCTTCATCCTTTGTGGTCATCATCACGTCCAGCAGGATCAGGTCGGGCCGCTCGGCCTTGGCCATGTCCACGCCTTCCTCACCATTTGAGGCGGTGAACACCACGTAGCCCTTGGCCTCCAGCAGGTTGGCCATGGACTCCACCAGGTCCATATCGTCGTCCACAATCAGCACCGTGTTCGCCATGTCATGTTCTCCCTTGCATGTCTCTCTTGAAGCGGCGCCCTTCCGCCCATCCCATCCGACCGCGGCCCTTACCGCGGCGGGGATACACCATCGCCCTGCTCGGCCTTTTCCTCGCGGCGGGCCGCCTTGCGGTACCGCCCGATCAGCTCCACCACGCTCCGCCGGGTCAGTTCGCCGTAGATCTTGTCGTCAATCATGATCACCGGGGCGATCCCGCAGGCCCCGAGGCAGCGGGCCTCGTGCAGGGTGAACAACCCGTCCTCGGTGGTCTGCCCGACGCCGACGCCCAACTCGGCCTTGAGCGCCTCCAGCACATCCTGGGCGCCCTTGACGTAACAGGCCGTGCCCATGCACACGCTGACGACGTGCCGGCCGATGGGCTGCAGGTTGAAATAATGGTAAAACGTCGCCACGCCCCACACGTGCGCCGTCGGGATGTTCATCCGCTCGGCCACCAGGTCCATGACCTCCTGCGGCAGATACCCCAACATCCCTTGCACGCGATGCAATACGCCGATCAGGTACGACTCGGGGTGTTCCCGCCCGCGGACTTCGGCGATATACGCGTCCAGTTCCTGACGCTGCTGTGTGGTCAATTGCCCCATCGTGTACTCCCGCTCGTTCAATAGTCCACCCGCGCCGGGATGATACCCCGGGGGGTCTTGGCCTGGTAGTGCGTATGCAACAGCTTGTGCGCGACCGGACCACCCGGCCGCTGCAAAAACTCCCGGTACAGCTTCTGCACGTCCGGGTTGTCGTGGCTGCGGCGAATGGTCTTGGCCCGGTCCAGGTCGTACAGCGCCTGGGCCCGCTTGCGCAGGGCCTCTTCATCCAGCGGCACCGAATTGGCCCCGGCATACGGCTGGCCGCCGCCACCCACGCACCCGCCCGGACAGCCCATGATCTCGATGAAGTGGTATCGCTTCGGGTCCTCACGGACGCGGCTGAGCAATTCAAACGCGTTGCCCAGCCCGTGCGCGACCGCCACGCGGATCTCGCGGCCGTCCATTTCCAGCGTTCCTTCCTTGACGCCCTTGAGCCCACGAATGCTCTGGACCTCGATGTCGACCAGGGTTTCGCCCGTGCACAGCTCGTAGGCCGTGCGGATCGCCGCTTCCATCACGCCGCCGGTGGCGCCGAAGATCGCCCCGGCCCCGGAGCTGAGCCCCAGGGGGGCATCCGCCTTTTCCGGCTCGATGCCCAAAAAGTCGATCCCGGCCGATTTGATCATCCAGGCCGCCTCACGCGTGGTCACCACCAGGTCCACGCCCGGCAGGCCGTCGATCCGCAGCTCCGGCCTCGCCGCCTCGTACTTCTTGGCCGTGCAGCACATCACCGCCGCGCTGCAAATGCGCTCGGGCTCGACGCCCAGCTTCTCGGCGAAGTATGTGCGGACCAGCGCCCCGGTCATGCTCATCGGGCTCTTGCACGTGCTGACGTTGTCCAGCAGGTCCGGGTAGAACTGCTCCAGGCCCTTCATCCACGCGCTGGAGCACGAGGTGATCATGGGCAACCTGCCCTTGTTCTGCAGCCGCTCGAGGAACTCGGTGGCCTCTTCCATGATCGTCAGGTCGGCGCCGAACTGTGTGTCGAACACGTGGTCGAAGCCCAGCTTATGCAGGGCCGCGACGAGCTGTCCTTCCATGTTGCGACCCGGCGCGAGCCCGAACGCCTCGCCGATGGCCGCCCGGACCGATGGGGCGAATTGCACCACCTTGACCAGGGACGGGTCGTTGAGCTTCTCGAACAACTCCTGCGTGTAGTTCTTTTCCAGAAACGCCGCCGTGGGGCAAACGTTAATGCACTGGCCGCAGGTCGTGCACACTGTCTCGCTCATCGGCAGGTTGTACGCCGGCATCACGACGGTGCGAAAGCCCCGGTGCGCCTGGCGCAGGTTGTGCACCTGCTGGATCTCGCTGCAGATCCGCACGCAGCGCCCGCACAGGATGCACTTGTTTGGATCGCGGATCACCGCGGCGCTGGACAAGTCCTCGTCGTAATGCTTCTTCTCGCCCTCGAAGTGCCGGGCCTTGATGCCCATGCTGTAGCTGAGCCGCTGCAGCTCGCAGGTCCCGTTGCGGTCACACGTGTGGCAATCCAACGGGTGGTTGTCCAGAATCAGCTCCACGATGTCGCGCCGGGCCCGGCGCAGGGCCGCGGTGTTGGTGTGGATTTTCATCCCGTCCGACACCGGAAAGGCACACGAGGCCACGTAGTTCTTCATGCCCTCGACCTCGACGATGCACACCCGGCAGGCCCCCTCGATGCTGAGCTTCGGATGGTAGCACAACCGCGGAATGTGGAACCCCAGGGTGTCCGCCGCCTGCATGATCGTCTGGCCCGGCTGGACGCGATAGGGCTTGTCGTTGATATGGATGGTGATCGTATCGGCCATGGTCGTCCTCATGTTCGGGTGATGGCGTCGAACCGGCACGCCGTCACACATTGCCCGCAGTGAATGCACGTGTCCTGGTTGATTGTGTGTTGCGCCTGCCGCTTGCCCGTGATCGCCCCGACGGGGCACACGCGGCGACAGGCCCCGCAGCCCACGCACGCGTCGGTGATCGTGTAGCGCACCAGCGCCGTGCACACCCGTGCGCGGCAGTGTTTCTCATGCACGTGCTCCTCGTATTCCTCCCGGAAGTTCTTCAACGTGCTGAGCACCGGGTTGGGCGCCGATTGCCCCAAGCCGCACAGCGAGGCCTTCTGGATCATGTGGCCCAGGCGCTCGAGCTTCTCCAGATCGCCGGGGCGGCCCTGGCCCTCGGTGATCCGCGTGAGAATCTCCAGCATCCGCTTGGTGCCCTCGCGACAGGGGGTGCACTTGCCGCAGGACTCATCCTGGGTGAACTCCAGGAAGAACCGCGCCAGGTGCACCATGCAGGAATCCTCATCGATCACGATCATGCCGCCCGAGCCCATGATCGAGCCGGCCGCGGCCAGGGATTCATAGTCGATCTGCGTGTCCAGATACGCCTCGGGCAGGCAGCCCCCGCTGGGGCCGCCGGTCTGGACGGCCTTGAACCGCTTGCCGTTGGGGATCCCCCCGCCGATGTCGTAGATGATCTCGCGCAGCGTGGTGCCCATCGGCACCTCGATCAGACCGGTGTTGTGCACCTTGCCGGCCAGGGCGAACACCTTGGTGCCCTTGCTCTTCTCGGTGCCGACCGTGGCGAACCAGGCGGCCCCTTCCAGGACCACCACGGGGATATTCGCCCACGTCTCGACGTTGTTGATCAGCGTCGGTTGCCCGAAGAGCCCCCGCACCGACGGATACGGCGGTCGCGGCGTGGGCATGCCACGGCGGCCCTCGATGGAGTGTATCAGCGCCGTTTCCTCGCCGCAGACAAACGCGCCGGCGCCCAGGCGGATCTCGATATCGAAGTCGAAGTCCGACCCCAGGATCTTCGTGCCCAGAAGGCCCTGCTCGCGGGCGGCGGCGATGGCCTTTTCCAGGCGCTTGATCGCCAAGGGGTACTCGGCCCGGATGTAGATGATGCCTTGCCGCGCCCCGACGGCGTAACCGCCGATCGCCATACCCTCCAGCACGGTGTGTGGATCGCCCTCGATGGCGCTGCGGTCCATGAACGCCCCGGGGTCGCCCTCATCGGCGTTACAGATCACGTACTTCTCCCGGCCCTGGGCCTGGGCGGTGAACTGCCACTTCAGACCCGTCGGAAAGCCCGCCCCGCCACGGCCGCGAAGCCCCGCGGCCTTGACCTCCTCGATGACCTGCTCGGGCGTCATGTCCGTGAGCACCTTGGCCAGAGCCTCGTACCCGCGGACCGACAGGTAGTCGTCGATCTTCTCCGGGTCGATGATGCCGCAGTTGCGCAGCGTGATCCGCATCTGCTTGCCGAAGAAGTCCGCATCGCCGAAGATGCGGAAGAACCGGTTGTACAGATGGTCCTCCTGGATCACCAGCCGCGCCACCGGCCGCCGGTTCACCAGGTGTTCGGCCACGATCTCGGCCGCGTCCGCCTCGGTCACCTGTCCGTAAATGGTGTACCCCGGATTGACGATCACGACCGGTCCCTTGGTGCACATGCCCAGGCACCCGGAGACGTGAATCGCCACGTCCTCGGTCAGGCCGTGCTGTGCCAGGGCCGCCTCGATGGCCGCGCGAACGGCTCGTGCCCGTCGCTGGAGGCAACCGGAACCCTCGCAGACCGTGATAACTGACTTCGCTCGCACCGCGCGCTCCTTTCCGTTCAGATGACCCATTCCTCGATCACCTGGCCCTGCTTGAGGTGACGTTCGATGATCTGCCGCGCCCGGTCCGGCGTGACGCGGCCGTACTTGACGGGGATCTTGCCTTCCTCGACGACTTCCACGGTGGGCTCGAGGTTGCAGCGCCCCGCGCAGCCCTTCTGACTGAGGTAGACATCCGGCAGGCCGTTGGCGATCGCCTCGCGAAAGACCTCCATAGCCTCTTTCGAGCCGGCGGCGATCTCACAGGTGGCCATCCCCACGTACACCCGCTTGGTGGAGAGGTATCCCCGGCCGATGATCCGCGCCACGGCCTCGGCGCGCTTCTTCTTGATGAGCTCCAATGGCGTCACCACGTCACTCGCCCCTTTCCAGTGTGAAGATAAATGCGTTGCCCGCATCCCGCGGCTCGACGTCGATATGGCCGCCGTGGGCCTCGACGATCTGCCGGGTAATGTACAGGCCCAGCCCCGTCCCTTTGACCTTTTTCTTTTCCGGCACATCCAGACGGCTGAACTTCCTGAACAGCTTCTCTCGGTCCTCCGGTCCGATGGGCCGACCGTCGTTGTACACCTCGACGGTCACGGTCGATCCCTCCACGCGGCCGGCCAGCGCAATCCGCCCGCCCGGCGTGCCGTACTTGGCCGCGTTGTTGACCAGGTTGTTGGCCACGATCCGCAGCAGGTCCGCATCGGCCCGCACGACGACTTCCTCATCCAGCGCGTTGTCCACCTGCATCTGCTTGTCCGCGATCAGCTTGGCGAACGTCTCCAGCGCCGGGTCGAACACGTCGGCCTTGAGCCGCACCGCGGTGGCGTTGATTTCCAGGTTGCCCCGTTCGATGCGGCTGAGGTTCAGAAACTTCTGCACCGTCGCGGTCAGATAATCCAGATTGCGGCAGATTGAGTCGATCGCGCGTTTCTGCTTGAAATTGATCATCCCCAGAAAGCCATCGCGGATGCTGTAGGCGTTCATGATGGCCGAGGCCAGCAGGCCCTTAAGCTCGTGCGCGACAAAGCCGATCAACTCGACGTAGCTGCGGTTCGACTCGGCCAGTTTCTCGTTGCTGATCCGCAGTCGTGTTTCGCGCTCCTCCAGTCGGGCGCTCATCTCGTTGAACGCCGCCGCCAACTGCTCCAGCTCCACGATTCGTCCGCCCTGCACGGCCTGGCCGCGCCCCTCCCCGCGGGACATCTGCTCCGTGGCCCGCAGCATCTGTGTCAATGGCCGCAGAATCGCCCCTTCCAGCACGTAAGACAACACCAGCGCCAGCAGGATCCCCACCAGAACGATCGCCACGAGCGCCGCCACGATGGCCCGTGCCTTGTCGCGGAAGGGCTTCTCCAGGATGCCCACGTACAGAATGCCGATGACCCGGTCCTGCGAGTCCCGAATGGGCTCATAGGCCGTCTTATACCAGTCGTTCACGACGAACGCCCGGTCGTGCCACGTGCGCCCCTGCTCGACGACCTGGTGATAGACCGCCTCAGAGACCCGCGTGCCGATGGCGCGGCGGCCCGCATCGGTCAACACGTTCGTGGCGATACGCACGTCGTCCTGGAAGATCGTCACCGTACCGATGGGCTTGCCGTCGACCATTTCCCGGCCGAACACGAGGTCCCGGATGCGGTCCACCAGAGAGTCGTCCTGGTTGACCACCCGCCCGCCGTAAACCACCGCCCGGATCCCCCCTTCCCCGTTCGGCAGCGGCAGGGCCCATTCCTTGACCATCGCCTGATCCAGGACCCTCCGTTGGGTGGGACGGGCGCGCGGCGTGTCCTTGATGGCGATTCGCACGCGCTCCTGAATCACCGCCGGCAGGGTCTCCACTTCATCGGGCGAGAGCAGGCGGGTCCCCCCCAGACCCCGCCGCTCCGTGAATGCCCGGCGCGCCAACAGGCTCGGACAATCGGCCACCCGATCGGCCGCCACAAACACCAGGTAGTGCAGATCCATCCGCTTGCGCAGTGCCTCCGGGTCGGAATCGGGTGGGAACGAGACCAGCGAAAACGCCCGCCCCATCTGTTCGATCTGGCCCCGGTAGACCACTCGGGCGCCGCGCAACGCCATGTCCACTTCCTTTTGGACGCGATCCAGGATGTCTCGCTGGATCACCGAATAGCCCAAGAGGAAGATGCACAGCCCCAACACCGTCACCACGAGGGCGCTGCTTGCGAACAATCGACTTCGTAGCGTCCAGGCCTTCACGGGGTCCTCGCCTTGCGTCCTGCACTGATAAAATAGATCAAATTTTCGAGTTCCAGTTCGAGGTTGATGTTCCCAACGACCACCTCCGGCCCCAGCCGTAACTGGATCGGGGCGAAATTGAGGATACCCCGAATCCCCGCCGAGGCCAGTATTTGGGCTACCTGCTGGGCGGCGATATCCGGCACGGCGAGTATGGCCAGTTCCACGCCCTGCTCGGCCACAAAATCGGTCAAACGCTCCAGCGGCAGGACCGGAACCGACCCGCCAGCGTCAAACTTGGCCGGATCGATGTCGAACGCGGCGGCCACCTGAATGCCGCCGGCCTCGAACCCACGGTACCGCATGAGCGCCTCGCCGATCCGCCCGGCCCCGACGACGATCACCTTGTGAATCTTGTTCTTGCCCAGGACCTCCCGAATCTGCTCGATCAGCCCCTCGACCTGATAGCCGGCCCGCCGATTGCCGGTGATGCCGAACATGGAGAAGTCCTTACGGACCTGCGCGGCCGTCACGCCGGCGGCGTCGGCCAGATTGTCGCTGAACACCTTCTTAAAGCCCAGCGATTGCAGCCGAAGCAGCGCGTTCTTGTAGGTTGACAGCCTGACAATACAGGCCCTGTTGGCAACCATCCCAAGCTCCACAAATCCCGCGTCACAATCTGAACAAGACACGACAAGGCATCACGTTTTGTCTCATCTTGTTCGCACATCCCACATAGTATTTAGCAATCTGGCACATATGTCAAGTCTCTATGTGAAAAAAATCACAAAAAATGGTACCCTATTCTTACGACACACAACGATTATTTTCCATAAGCCATTTCAAAACAACGACTTGTGTTTGTTCTCGGGCTCATTTCGTTTTTCAAGCCCTGTCATCTTGAATTGAGAGTCCGGGGAGACGAGGTCTTTCGGCCTGGGAATCAATCGTGAAGTTCTCGTGGATCCGACAGCCCCGTTTATGCCGCAGCCCAACGGTTTCGGAAGTCACGATCAGCGATGAAGGCCTGTCTTCAAGCCAGCGTCGCGAACATGAGGTTGAGGAGAGGGTCGGGGTCGGAGAAGTCCGACGCAAGCAGGTGGGCGCCGGCGCGGATCAGGCGGGTGCGCTTTTCAGGGTTCAGGCCGGATCGGTGGACCTCGTCGCTGGCAATGCCGATGGCCAGGCCGCCGGCCCGGCGGGCCTGGCGCATCTCCACGGGCCCATCGCCGAACACGACCAGTTCGCCGCCACCGAGGTGATTCTCGCGAATAATGGCCTCGATGACCAGGCGCTTGGAGTAGCGCTTCACGTCCCCCACGGAGCCGTAGATTCGCCCCTCGAAGATGTGGGCGTAGCCGAGTAACTCGGCCTCGCGGCGGACATCCTCCTCGTCGGTACCGCTGGCCAGGTACAGCCGCACGCCGTGGGCGCGGAGGGCCTCCAGAAACGCGACGGCGCCCTCAATCGTGAAATCCGACACCGGCCGCCGACCGCCGCGCAGTTCATCGGCCCGACGATTGACCATCTCCATCAGGGCCGCATCATATATCCGCTTATAGCCCGGGGCGTCCAGGATCCGCTCGGCCGGGACACGGCCGAACCGTCGGACCATCTCCACCAGGGCCTGCATCTGCACGATGGTCTGCTCGCCGGTGGAGCAGTCGATGTACTCAGCCACGTGGCGGCGGACCTTTTCCCGAAGTGCCGCGTCGGCGTTCTGCCCGCCCAGGATAGCGCGGATCATGACCGGCTCCATGATCTGCTCCCAGCCCTGGCGGAGCGTGCTGATCGTGCCATCGTGATCGAACAGCGCGTGCCGGATCTGTCCCGCGGGACGCTCCGCATCCGGGCAGCACACCTCGATCCGGGTGCCCGGCAGGTGTCGCGCCCGGCTGATGTCCTCGGCCAGTTCGGGCTGGTACACATAATCGGACCGGTCGGCCAGCGCCAGGATCTCGTCGGGCGAGGCGGTGCCAGTCTGAAAGAGCTTCTGCACGGTGACGGCGGCGGCGAGATTGGCGAAGCGGGCGGCTTCGACCGGCTCGCAGCCCGCGGCCAGGCTCAGGGCCAATGCAGCCAGCGTCGTGTCGCCGGCCCCCACCGGATCGAGCGGCGGCAACAGGTGAATGCCGGGCGCCTCGTGCACCCCTGCCACATCGAACGTCAGGATCCCCCGATCCCCGCGGGTAATGAACACGGGCCGGCCCGACTGCTCGAACAGCCGCCGGCCATAGGTGTGCAGGTCTTCCAGGGGGATGGTATCACCGGGTTCGGCCGGCGCACCGCACAGGCAGGCGGCCTCGACCGCGTTGACCTTGCGCCACACGTACCTGAAACGCTCACCGTAGTGCCGCGAATCCAGCAGCACGATCCGCTCGGCGAACTCGTCGAACAGGGCGTCGGCCCGTTCGATGAAACCGGGGTTCTCGCAACTGCCGGGCACCTGCTGGTTGAAGATCACCACGTCGCACGTGCTCAGGGCCCGTCGGATCGCATCGAGCAAACGATCCTCCGACGCGGCCGAGCGCACGTTGCGCACGCCGAAGTCGATCCGTTGCTGCTCGACGTCGTCAAGGTAACGCTTGACGAAGGCGTACGTCTGAAACGACTCCTCCTGAACGATGAGGTCGTCGGTATTCACGCCCAAGCGGTCCAGTTGGCGGGTCAGTTCGCGGCCAAACACGTCGTTGCCGACAACGCCGATGGCGTGGACCGCCGCGGGCTTGAGCGCCGCGAGATTATTGACGATATTCGACGCTCCTCCGGGCGAGTAGTAGTGCCGGCCGACCGCCTGGGCCGGGATGCCCGTCTCCACGGAGACTTCCGAGCCGGCCGGATCGAGAAGCCAGTAGGCATCCAGGCAGAGATCGCCGTACACCGCGACCCGCACACGGCCGACGGCCTGTAGAATCGCCTTAATCCGGGTCAGATCCACAGGGGCTCCTTCACAGGGTGGCCACGAGTCGCTGGTACAGCCGCACGACCGTATCCTTCTGATTGCCGCGGACGTACAGGCCCCGACCGCCGAAGGCCGCGGGGACACGCGTGACGATCGACTTCTGGTCGCGATAGTAATAGCCGGCTGCGCCTTCGTCGTTCATTTGGGCCGGATCGTGCGGCCGCAGGTCAAAATCGGCGGTGATGATGCCTTTCGGGGCGCGACCCACGTTGGCGGCCATGCTGACGGCCTTGAGCAGCACCTCCGGGCCGGTGACCGCGCTGCCCAGGTTCAACACGATCCCGCCCTGCTGCATGCGCGCGATATGCTCGACGAAGATCAGGAAGTCCCGCCCGCTGGTGGCCCCCTTCGCCCCGCCGTTGAACGAGGGATGCTGGTCGACCACGTCCGTGCCGATGCCCACGTGCACCGTGAACGGAACCCCGGCTCGATAGCAGGCGGCCAGGACGCTGACCTCCGGACAGTGGAACTCCGTGCAGCCCAGGCCCTCGGGCAGATGGACCGCCGCGGCGTGGCGGAAGGTCGATTCGCACATCATCCGGCCCAGCCCTTCGCCCAGGCCCAGGCCGTCGCGGTCGGCCTCCAGGATGGCGGCGTTGAAACAGGCGAATTCGCGGGCCATGCCGAATCGCCCCTTTTGCAGGGCGCGAGGCACGTCTTCACTGGTCTGGCCGATCATGGCCAGCTCGAAATCGTGAATGGCCGTCGCCCCGTTGCCCGCGACCAACGTGATCGCCCCCCGCCGGACCAGGTCGATCAGCAACAGTCCCAGGCCATTCTTGATGGCGTGGGCACCGGTGAACAACACCACGGGTCGATCCGCCTGCCGGGCCTCGACGATTGCGCCGGCGAGGGCATTGATCGACGCATCCACCTCGGCGGGCGGCGGCGTAGGAAGCGACGCCGGGTTGAGAAGGTCCTCCCGCGTGACCTTGTTCCGTCGGCCCGCCAGAGGGTACGTGGCGATCCGCTGCGGATCGAACAGCTTGTAGCGCCCGTTGTAGTGCATTCTGAACACTCATCCTACCGCGATATCGTCGTGGTGAAAAGCGTGACGTTGAGCCGTGGCCCTTCAAGAGAGAATAGGCAGAAGGGCTGATCGGCCCCTCATTCTTGTAGGTCACGCCTTGTGGGCTTCAAGGCTTTGGTCCCCCTCCACGTCAGGCCTCGCACGCCGGCCGACCGGTGGTTCGGGCGCGGTACTGGCCGGGCGTCATGCCCACGTTCTTCTTGAAGACCCGGTGGAAGTAGTAGGCATTGGCGTAACCGACGCGCCGGGCGACCTCGTTGCACCGCAGATGGGTGGATCGCAGGAGGGTGCAGGCGGCCTCAAGCCGGAGCGTCTGCTGGTAGGCGACAGGCGACGTGTGGTACGCCTGCGCGAACGCCCGGAAAAGCTGGCGCTTGGACATGTGGGCCCGGGCGGCCAGATGTTCGACTTGCAGGGGCGCGGCGTATTGGGCGTCGATATGCTGGCGGACCTCGGCGATGCGCTGATCGACGAGGGCGTGTTCGGGACCACGCCCCATGAGGCAGCAGTGCCCGATGACGATGTCGAACAGCCGCGCGAGAGTCCGGCCGGCGTAGTACCCGCCCAACGGCGTGTGGCTCTGAAGATAATCGGTGACCTGAACCATGAGGACCAGAACCTCGTCGGCCACGTCCGCCGCGAGACGTTCCTCCGGACGAAGCGCCAGCGCCGTGCCCGTGTACAGCCTCAGAACCGCCTCGAAAGGCAGGGTCAAGACCTCCCCACGACCGGTCTCGAGCGAAAACGTGATCTCCGAATAGATGCTGGACCCCTGCCCGGTGACGAAGTCATGGGGCTCGCCGGGCGAAATGATCACAAACGTACCGGGCGAGACCGGCCGCCAGCGACCATTACGCACGTAGCGGCCGGTGGACCGTGTGTACAATACGAAATGATAGAGATCGTGCGCGTGCTCGCGGAAGGTGTCACGCTCGCCGACGGGGTGGTCCTGATCGATGGCCGTGTGCTGAAAGATGGGGACGAAGACCCGGCCCTCATGGCAGATCATCATGGCCTGAGTACCAGGCGGATCGGACTGTGTCCGGATATATCGGTACATATGACACGATCGTGCAATAAGTATGCAACATTGTGCATTTTTGTCCGGCTCCACAGGCATTATACTGTAGGTTTGGAGTGGAATGCAAGGGGGACGAGGTGAGATAAGTGAGACCCTCGATGTGGGAAATGGTGACGCAGGTCGTTCAAGGGAGCAAGGTCTGCCCTCCCGCCTTGGTTTTCCTGAGTGATATCCCCTGGCTTGCCGGCCGGTACCGTACTTCAGTGCCGGACTACCGCCGCGACCGCGCCTCATGGGCTGGCCGGTGCGGGAGACATACCGCCGGGGGATACCAAGAGGCACTGTTCGGGCGCGCCTGGAGGCCGTCCGAGAGGGGTCAAGCAGCCTGAGCAAGGAGCGCCGATATGAGGGCGAAACGGGCCTTTACACTGATCGAGCTGTTGGTGGTGATCGCGGTGATCGCCATGCTGCTGGCCATTCTCTTGCCGTCGCTGACCTTGGTCAAGCGCAAGGCCGCCACGGCCGTGTGCCTGGTCAACACCAAGAACCTCTCCATGGGCTGGTACATCTACCAGGATGAAAACGATGGCCGGATCATGAGCTGCAGCGACACGGCCACCGAGCCCGACGGCCGGTTCGTCGGGTGGATCGGCATTCCCCGGGATGCACAAGGCAATCTGCATGGTTGGCGCCAGGAGAGCCCGGCGGTGACCGATGAGGACGAGATCCGCGGCATCGAGGTGGGGGTCCTGTACCCTTACCTGAAGGGGCCGAAGGTCTATCATTGCCCGGCGGACACGATGCGGCGAAGCAAGTATGACGGCACACTGGTGTATGTCAGCTACGGGATTCCCATGTGCCTTTATGAGTACACAGACCCTGGGCACAGTATGTACAACATGCAGATCAAGCGTCACGGGGAGATCACGTCGCCGTCGGACCGGTATCTGTTTGTCGAATCGGCCGAGCCACGGAACTGGAACTCGAGCCACCACTTCGCCCTGGCATCCCCGGAATACACGGGCCAGTCCAAGTGGGGCTGGTGGGGGCCGATGGCGGTGAACCACGGCGACAGCAGCATCCTGGGGTTCTGCGATGGGCATGCGGAGATTCGCAAGTGGCGGGACCCGTTCACCAAGGAGCGAGTTGACAAGATCATCACGACCGGCGACGACACCTACGGCGTCGACTATCCCCCGGACGACCAGCAGGCGGATATTGAATACATGGCCGCCGGCTGGCCTTATCGGCACAAGATCGGCCGATAAGAACCGGCCTCGGCAGGCTGTAAAGCAGAACAGGGTCCTTGAAGCACCGAGGATAAATCAGTATAATCATAATGTTAAGAAATGAGATAGGCGCACATGGGTTGTCAACCGGCGATCGGCGGCCTGAAACAGATGATCGGCAACCGCCGAAGAGGTTGAGGACGGAGGAAAGGAGGTGGGCATGTGAAAGGCCGCGGGCGCGCGACGTGCGCGGTGATGTTTTTTCGACCAAGAATCGGATGATATAACGGAAGAAGGGTTTTTGAACAGTCGGAGGTGGTACCATGAACAAGGTGATGATGTTGCTTACGCTGATGTTTTTACTCGCAGGGTGGCCCGTGGTTCAGGGGGCCCTCCTGCAGGTGGATTTCAGCTCCACCACCCAGGATGGAGGACCTCACAACATGGCCGGTTGGTCGGCCTATTCCGCAGGTCATGAAGTGGCGGCGGACTTTGTCACCGTCGATTTCGGCGGGATCACGGTGACGCCCAGTTGGCCCAATACCACGGCGAACACGGTTCGGCAGTCGATCGACCGCGGTGCTACGAATGATGCCACGTGGGACAACGCGCTGGGTTACCTCGATCTCGTGACCGACTTCATCGGCACCGATACACGTACGGGGGAGGGCGGCAACGGTGACTGGGACGGCACGACGGGCACACCCACGTACATGGACCTGAGAATCGGCGGCCTGACGGCGGGCAGCTATGACTGGATATCGTTTCATCACGACACCGAAAACGTGCACGGTCCGTTCGCCGTGTGGATTTCAACGGATGGCGGCGCCACGTACAAGCAACTGCCTGATGGCGTCATGACCGATGGCACCGAAGGCGGCAGTCCGGAATCGCCGGCGCGAGAGCATGGCCCCGATCCCTACGCCCTGCCGTCGACGTACAGAACATCGTTCTATGCCAACGGTACGGATGACGTCGTCATGCGTTTCGCGCCCTACTCCGGTGTCAATACACATCGACGAATATGGGGTATGAACGGCTTTGAGCTGGATTATGCGAGCGGCGCGAATCTTCCCGATCCTCAGGTGGGTGAAACGGGCGTGGCGCGGGATCTGTCGGATCGCCTGATCCCCGGTCACCTGTCCTGGCTGCCGCCGAGCACCCCGGGAATCACAGAGATCCTCAGCTACGATCTCTATGTGGACCCCAACGAGGCCAAGGTGATCGCTCGCGATGCCGGTTGTTGGATTGCGGAGACGGGCCTGGCCAGTAACGTGACGCAATATGATCCGGCGGCGGACCTGGATTGGTTCGAGACATACTACTGGGTGGTGGACGTGACCTACGAGATGGATCCGAACGTGGTAACGGCCCAGGTTTCTCCGCCTTGGCACTTTCGGGCGATCGGCGCCGGCCCGGTTGTGGATGCCGGCAGCGATCTGATCACGGGATTGCCGCTGCTTCCCGCGAAGCTGGCGGGGACGGTGACGGATGCGACAAATGACGTGATCGGCATCGAGTGGGAGATCACGAGGTACGCGGGCGATCCGAGTCCCGACGTTGCGCAGATGATTGACCGCGGCGGAGCTGAGGGCCTGGCCGATCCCGATTTGGTGCGGGACTGGATCGGGACGGACACGCGTCCGCCGGCGGTGGGTGATCCGTTCGTTCTGACGCTTAGCGGGCTTCCGGCCGGCACGTACACCTGGACCTCGACGCACCATGATCGGAACGATCAGACGGGTCTGTTCGACGTGGAGATTCGGGATGCTGCCGGTACGACCATCACGACGGACGTAGACATCAGCAATGGGAATGTATCCGATCCAAACAACTTCACCCGATTCATGACCACGATCGAGTCCGACGGCTCCGATGTGGTGTTCGTGTTTGACAAGCAGCCCTATGGCACCAACAACTCCGCCTCGTTCTTTTTGATGAACGGCTTTGAGTTGGAGGGTACGGGCGATCCGCTGAAGATCGACTTCGGGCAGCCCGCGTCACCGGTGAAGGCGGGGTATCAGGCCTACACGGCTACGCATGAAGTCCTGAACACGTTTACGCCGCAGAGCTTCAGCGCCTTCGGCGCCACGGTCACGATCAGCGCGGCGTGGGGGCCGAATGCGGCGGGATGGATCGACGCGAGCCTCACGGCCACCAACGCGGACTTGTATGCGCCGACCGCCGAGCTCATGACGAATTATGCGGGGACCTACACCGTGCAGTTGACCGCGACCGACGCCGAGAACAACGTCATGTCCGATGCGTTGGAAATCACCGTGGCTCAAGACGCCTGTGCCGCGGCTCAGTTGGCGCTGGATTGGCCCGGCTTCAACGTCCACGACGTCGATCAAGACTGCGATGTGGACCTCGAGGATTTTGCGGCCTTTGCCGCCGAGTGGCTGGATGACAGGAATCTGGTCGACCAGATCACGACGCCGTAACCAGGCCTTTGCATAGAGCGGTCACGCGGCCGGGAAGGCAAGAGTTGCCTGTCTTGCCTTCCCGGCGGTGGCCGAACGAGTCGCAGGGGGAGGGGCGTACGCGAAGCCACGTGCTTTTTATCTGAATGTGTCGGGTGCCTTGACCGATGTTCAGAGGAGCCGTGGTCGTACGCCACGTGAGTACAGCTGCACATAATCGCGTGAAGGGATTGACGGGAACCGGCGACACGTCGTTCCTCGGTTCCCTATGTATCAACTCCTTGAGCGGACAGTGCCAATGCCCTCAAGACAACGATCGGGTCATAGGAAAACCGGAGTAAGCCTTCCAGGTGTGACAGGTCCGCTTCGCCTGGGTGGCGCTACTCGGAGTGCGCGGGCGACATGCGGTGTTATCGCATGCCTCGTTCTGTGGAGCGCCTGCGCCGCATCAGCCGCTACGGTCTTGCAGGTTGATTTCAACTCCAATCAGGATGGGGGCGGCGATTCGGCCGCTGCCGGCGACCCCAGCCTCTCGGCGGCCAACCACAATCAAGCCGGGTGGTCGTCGTACCACGCGAACCATGAAGTGGCGGCCGAGTTCACCACGGCCCACTACGACGGCATCACCGTCACCCCGTACTGGCCCAATACCACGGACAGCCGGGTTCGCCAGTCGATTGATCGAAGTGCCACAAATGACGCCACGTGGAACGATTCCGCCGGCTATCTCAACCTCGTAACCGATTGGATCGGTATCGATACACGCACCGCGAATGGGGGCAACGGTGACTGGGACGGCGTCACGGGCACACCCACCTACTTGGAGCTGGCCATCGGCGGTTTGAGCGCCGGGACTTATGCGTGGACCTCGTTTCATCACGACACCGAGCATTGTCACGGACCGTTCGCCGTTTGGGTCTCGACCGACGGTGGCATCACGTATGCGCAACTGGCCGACGGTCTCATGACCGATGGAACCGCAGGGGGCAGTCCCGACTCCGGGGCGACGGAAAGCGGCCCCGATCCGTACGCGCTTCCCTCGACGTACCGAACGACCTTCACGGCCAACGGCACGGATGACGTGATCATGCGTTTTGCGCCCTACGCAGGCATCGACGTGCACCGGCAGATCTGGGGCATGAACGGCTTTTCCATCGAATCGAGCGATCCTTGTTTCAACGTACCGCCGCTTGTCGAAGGCCCCGCTACGATGATCGTTCAGCCGGATGAGCCGGTCCGCCTCGACGTTGACGTCAGCGACGATGGCAAACCCTACATCGAGGGCTGTGATCCCGATCGGCCCGATGTCGGGACACCGTACGGCTTGACGTTTCAGTGGTCGCAGGTAAGCGGTCCGGCGCCGGTGGGGTTCGAGCCGGTCTTGGCCGATGTCGAAGATCCTGTGGCGACCTTCCCCGTGGCAGGCACGTACGAGTTGCTGCTGGAGGTCACGGATGGACCCGTGACAGGGGCGCCGGAGGGCGGCAAGCGAACCCGCTTTCGGATGACGGTCGAGGCGGTCAGGCCGCTGATCGGCGACCTGGACGGCGACGGGATTGTCGATCTGGCCGACCTGCGGATTCTCGCGGACCACTGGCTCACGCCACTGCCTTTGACCGGCGCGTATGACGTGGACCTTAGCGGTGACGGACAGGTGAGGGCCGAAGACGCGAGTCTTCTGGCGGCCAACTGGTTGCGCGAGGCCTCCCCCGTGGTGATCAGCGAGTTTGTCGCCTCAAACCGCATGAGCCTCCTGGACGGCGACGGGCAGGCGTCTGATTGGATCGAGTTGTACAACCCCGACACCAAACCGGTGTCGCTGGATGGCTGGTATTTGACCGACGACAGGGACCTCCTGCAAAAGTGGCCCTTCCCCGCCGACGCCGTATTGTCCGCCGGGGGCTACCTGGTCCTCTTCGCATCAGCACAACCGACCGACGACTATGTCGACCCGAAGGGATACCTGCATACGAACTTCGCCATAGACAAGGAAGGGGAGTATCTGGCGCTGGTCGGCCCCGGCGGCCGAATCGTGCATGAGTACGCCCCGGCCTTTCCGCCGCAGGAGGTGGACCTCTCCTATGGCCTATGGCATACGTTGTTTCGCTATTTCGCCACGCCCACGCCGGGCTCGGAGAATCGGGATCACTTCCTGGGCTTTACCGAACGGACCACGCACAGCCATGCCCGCGGCTTCTACAACGCCCCCCTTGCCCTGCATATCACCTGCGCGACCCCGGAGGCCGTCATTCGATACACCCTGGATGGATCGGAGCCGACCGAGCAACATGGGTCTCTGTACGATCCCGATGCACCGCTGACAATCGACACGACGACGACGGTGCGCTCGGTCGCGCTGAAGCCCGGCTATCGGCCGGGGGATGTGTCCACGCATAGCTACATCTTCGTCGACGACGTCGCCCGGCAACCCGCCGATCCGGTCGGGTGGCCCAGTGACTGGGGCTACGACAGCGAGTGCAAAGCCATCGTCCCATCGGATTATGAGATGGACCCGCGCGTGGTGGATAATGCGCCGCCCGGCTACTCCGTCCGCGAGGCCCTGCTGGACATTCCGACGGTATCCATCGCGATGGAGCCGGATGACTTCATCAGCGACGCCACCGGGATTTACGCCAATTCGCTGAGCCGATGGGAGCGAAAGTGTTCCATGGAGTACATCCTGCCGACGGGCGAGACGGGCTTCCAGCATGACTGCAAGATCGAGGTTCACGGCAATTCCAGCCGCCGGCCCTATCGCATGCAAAAACACTCGTTGCGGATGACCTTCACCAGCCTCTACGGTCCGCCGAAACTGGTCTACCCTCTGTTCTCGGAATCGGAGGTCCAGGAGTTCAACCAGCTCGTGCTCCGAGCCTGCTTTACCGATTCGTGGGGCCTGGTCTCGTGGGATCCGACCCGCTATCGTCCCAACGACTCGCAATATATCCGCGATGTCTGGATGAAGACCAGCCTCCGGGAGATGGGCCAGCCGTCGAGCCGCGGCCGTTTTGTGCACCTGTACGTCAACGGCCTTTACTTCGGGCTCCACGACCTCACGGAGCGACTGGCCGACGATTTCTTCGCGGATCGCTTGGGGGGCCGACCCGAGGATTGGGAGATCAATGCGGATTTCGCCACCCCCGGGTCCCGCTGGCAGGCCATGATGGCCATCGACCCCAGTACCCCCGCCGGCTACCGGATGATCCAGGACTACGTGGACGTAGTCAATCTGGCCGATTACATGTTGCTGCATTTCTACGCCGATGCCGAGGACTGGCCGCATCATAACGGCTACGCGGCGGTCAACCCCGTCAGCGGGGATGGCCGGTTCCGCTTCTTCGTATGGGATCAGGAGATCGTTCTGGACTGGCATGGCCGGGGGGCAAGCCGCATCAACAGCACCGGCGGGGTGGGCGGTCTTTTTCAGAAGATGCGCACCAACGAAGAGTTCCGCGTGCTCTTCGGCGATCGCGTATACAGACATTGTTTCAACGGCGGCGCCCTGAGCGTCACGGCCTCACAGGAACGGTACCGACGCATCGCCGATGCCATCGACAAGGCCATCGTCGCCGAATCGGCCCGCTGGGGCGACGTGCAGATAAGCACACCCTACGGCAACACCATCCAGCAGCCCAGCCCGCTGGACGACGTGAACCACTATCTGTACCCGCCGGCGCCCAATGGCCCCGATTATTATTTCACGCGGGAGCAGTCCTGGGTGGTGGAACGCGACAACGTCATTGGGAACTACATCCCGGCCATCCACGACACGGCCAATTCCTACGCCCTCATCAATGTGCTCCGCGCGGCCAACCTGTACCCCGCGCTCGATCCGCCGGTGTTTCTCGTGAACGGGGCGGCCCAGTACGGCGGCTACACCGCGACCGGCGACGTCCTGTCGATGACGGCCGCCCACCCCGTGTGGTACACCCTGGACGGCACGGACCCGCGCGGCGCGGGCAGTTCCACCGCGATCACGCTCGTCCCGGAGGACGCGGCCAAGTCCGTCCTCATTCCCACCGGCGACATCGGCTTGGAGTGGACGGGCGGCCACGAACCCTACGACGATGCGACCTGGAACGACGCGGTCATCCTCGCCGCGGGCACGGGGGGCGTGGGCTATGAGAACAGGCCCGGCGAAACAACCTCCAACGTGCCCTATATCACCTACGACGTCAAAGACGCCATGTACGGCCGATACACCAGCGCCTATGTCCGCGTGCCGTTTGTCCTCACCCCGGACCAGAAGGACCGGTTCACGACCCTGACCCTCGGCGTCCGCTACGATGACGGGTTTGTGGCCTACCTCAACGGCGAGGAGATCCACCGGGTCGGCGTCTCCGGCGCGCCCGCCTGGACCTCCACCGGCGCCAGCCATGAGAACCAGGGGATGGAGTTTTTCAACGTCAGCGACCACGCCGACGCCCTTGTCGTCGGCGCCAACATCCTGGCCCTGCACGGCGCCAACAGCAGCGCCGGCAGTACCGATTTTCTGATCTCGGCGCAACTGACCGCCCAGGAGGACCGTCCCGCCGACGTGTCGCCCACGGCCCTGCCCTACGATCCGGCCCATCCGCTGGACCTGCAGGCCAGTGCTCACATCAAGGCCCGGGCTCGGACCGCCGCCGGGGTCTGGAGCGCGCTGGCCGAGGCCACGTTCGCCGTCGGGCCCGTGGCCGAGAGCCTGCGGATCACCGAGCTCATGTACCACCCGACCGACCCGAACGCCGAGTTCGTCGAGCTGCTCAACATCGGCGCCGAACCCATCAATCTGGCCCGGGTCCGCTTCGAGGACGGGATCGACATGGTGTTTGAGCCCCTTGATCTCGACCCCGGCGAATACATCGTCATCGTGGCCGACCCGATGCACTTCGCCCTGCAACATCCGGACTATACCGGCGTCATCGCCGGCGCCTACGCCGGACGTCTGAGCAACGCCGGCGAACGCCTGCGTCTGGTCGACGCCCTGGGGACCGTCATTCACGACTTCACCTACAAGGATGGCTGGCACCCCATCACCGATGGAGCGGGTTTTTCGCTGACGATCGTCGATCCGTACAACAGCGATTTGACCGCCTGGGACCGCAAGGAGTCCTGGCGGCCCAGCGCGTTCGTGGGCGGCTCGCCGGGGTACGATGACAGCGGCCTGGTGCCCCCGCCCGGCAGCGTGGTCATCAACGAGGTCCTGGCCCACTCGCACCTGGATGATCCCGACTGGATCGAGCTGTATAACAC